>Ga0126381_100000175_pt1 | contig 69818 bp, 92 predicted proteins | sample PanSoiMetPlot_28_FD_96465 | JGI IMG/M metagenome (GOLD analysis project Ga0126381, IMG submission 96465) | Tropical forest soil microbial communities from Panama - MetaG Plot_28 | ecosystem: Environmental > Terrestrial > Soil > Tropical forest > Bulk soil | place: Panama | collected 2016-02-17 | reverse complement strand
CGCTCTCCAACCCGGTCAGCCGGGCTACACCCAGGAGCTGGACGCGCGGCTCACCACCCGTGACCAGCGGGCGCAGTGGTTCCACAAGCAGTTCATCTTCGTCGTCGCCCCGAACTCGCTCCTCGCCATGGACGCCACCGAGCGGAAGATGATGCGGGTGCAACTCTCGCGCATGGGCTACTACGACTTCTGGTCGCTGCACGAGACGCTCGAAACCCCGAACGTCGGCGCGCCGCCGGCCATCCCGCTCCCGCCGTTGACGCCGCCGCCACCCGACGTGCTCCCGAACATGCTGCAGCAGATCCAGAACACCCCCGGCGCCATCCAGGCGATGGCGGCCGGCGCGATGCCGGTGCCGCAGTTCACCGACCCGAACACCCAGCGGACCTTCACCATGGATCAGGCCTCGGGTCAGATCATGGAGGTGCGCGTCCCGGTGACCGTCACCGAGCGCCTCCAGGCGCAGTCGATGCTCGGCATCGGCCAGACCGTCTCCCCGGTCGGTCGCAAAGCCACCGGCCAGCAGCCGCCGCAAGCTGAGCAGAAGAGCGACGGCCGTACCACCATGACCGAAAGCCAGAAGTGAGGAGGGGGATCTTGACTCCTAGGGCATCCACCCCCGACGCTACCGTGCCATGACTACTGAACCGAAAGCGCAGCACGCCAAGGAGCCCGAACCCAAGGCGCCCGAGCACAAGGAGCCTGAGCGGGCGCTGCTGGGCGGTACGCCCATCTGTCCGAAGTGCGGCGAGATCCTGGCGCTCCCGAGCCCGGCGCCGCCCTCCCAGGCTGGGCAGTTCACCGCCGTGCGCTGCCAGAACTGCCTCTGGGTCGGCGTCGCACGACGCGCCCGCGAGGACAAGGAGTAGCCAGGGTGCCCTCGACCTCGAAGAGCCAGCAGCGCCTCTTCGGCGCGGCCGAGCACGGGGCCGACTTCCCCGCAGCTCGGAAGCTGCGCTCGACGATGAGCCACCAGCAGCTTCACGACTTCGCCAGCGGATCGATGAAAGGCAAACCAGAGCGCGCCGCGAGCAAACCCGGCCGCTCGCTCTCCAGGGGACGCCGCTGATGGCCTCTCACTCCGGCGAGAGTTTCGACGACATGCACAAGCGGGTGACGGCCAAGCGCAACGGGCCGCCCCGTCCACCAGGAGGAGGTTCCATGTTTCCCCCGAAGAAAGGCCCAGCTGTCCCGGCGGGCGCGCTCAGCGCTGGCCCTCCCGGTCTCTCGGCGCCTCCAGGCGCGTCGCTCTCCGGCGCGGGTGGTGGGCTCTCGCCGGGGGGCGACGCGCCGTCCTCGCCACCGCCCTTCTCGAAGAAGGGCCCGAGCAAGCCACACTCGATGCGCGGCGGGCGCTCGATGAGTGGGGGAGGGCGATAGGTGGCTTATCCCCCCGCTGGGGGCGGCTACCCAGGCGGCTTCCCCGGTATGGGGCCTACGCCTGGCAGCACTGCCCTCGACATGCCGCCGCCCTCGCCGACCCCCATGGGCGGCGTGGACCCCAACGCGCCGTTCTCGATGCAGGGTCTCGCCGGCCAGATCCCCTCGTCCGGAATGCCACCGGAAGTGCTCACCGGCGTGACCCAGTCCGCGCAGACTGTCTCTGACATGTACGACAGCTGGGCCCAGGTCGCGCCCGACCAACAGCCCTTGTTGAACATGATGAAGGACTTACTCCAGACCTTCCTCGCGAACCTGATGCAGTCCGGTTCGCAGCCGACCTCGCCGACCGCCGCCGGCCCTGGGTTCCCAGGAGGCGGCATCGATCGCGGCCTGGCCGGCGCCGGCACCATCTAGTTAGCCAGTCTAGTTAGCCGCTCGACGACGACGACGACGACCCCTCCGACGACGACGACCACCCCGTTCACAATCTAGCCGCAGCAGCCAAGAGGAGCCCCGCTCGCTCTCGCCCTGCATCCGCAGGAGGAGCCCAGCGCGCTCTCGCCTTATCTGCCGCACTGGAGTTTCACGATGGGTGCATTCGAGTCGGGACAGTCGCTGATGGCTGGCGTGCTCGCCAAACTCCCAGAGGAGAAGCGCGCACAGGCCGAGGCGATCTTCAATGACGCCGGAGCGAAGGACGCCGTCACCCTCCTGGGCGACGCTGGTCTGGCTCGCGCCGACTACAGCCGCTCGATGGACGGACTGCGTGAGAAGGAACAGGCGCTCGTCCAGTACTACGAACAGCTCAACACCTGGTATGGCGACAACCGGTCGGTGATCGACGCGGCTCGCGCGGCGCAGCAACAGCGTCCGGTGCAGACCACCGGGCAGCTGCAGCAGGTGCAGCCGCAGCAGGCGCTCCAGTCACCGGCTGCCGCCACGCTCACCGCCGACGACGTACGGCGGATCGCCGAGGAGGGCATCAACGCGGCCGGCAAGGACTACATCGCCGTGTCAGCGTTCATCGCCTCCCAGTCGGCGCAGCACCAGGCGCTGTTCCACGAGCCGCTCGACGCGCTCGAACTCGTGAACAACCCGAAGCTCGGGAAGCCGATCGTCGGCCAGCCCGGTCGGGTCTTCTCGCTCCAGGACGCCTACATGGAGAAGTACGGCCAGCGGGTCCAGGACGCGCAGAAGCAAGCCTACGAGAAGGCGTTCAACGACGAAGTCGAGAAGCGCATCGCCGAGCGTCGCAAGAACGAGGCGACGCACCCGTTCCCACTCCGCAGCGAGTCTTCTGTCCTCGATGTTTTGAATACCAAAGAAGGCCCCGCTGTCCACACGCTCGACACGGCTGTCGCCGAGTACGAGCGTCTCCAGGCCGCACGCGGGGCGTAACTCACGCCCACCGTAGGAGGCTGCTGTGGCAATTCAGCTCGACGACGTCAACACCGTCGTCACCAAAGAGATAGAACCAGGAGTAGTCGACGGCTACTTCAAGGCCGGTCCCTTCATCGCGATGGCGAAGTCGCGCTTCAACCGGAAGTGGATTGGTCCGCAGATACAAGAGAACTTCATGTACAAGCCGATGCGAGGCGGCGCGTACAAGAAGGGCACCACCTTCGACATCATCAAGTATCAGACCCGCACCGGTCTGCTCTTCGGGCCGCGCTACTACCAGGTCGGCGTCACCGAGTTCCTCGAAGACCTCGAAGTCGAACTCGCCGGCCCGCGCGCGGCGTTCTCCATCCTGCGCACCGACATGGCGCAGGCGTCGCTCACGATGTCGGCGATCCTCGAAATTGCGGCCTTCCACCACGGGCAGGCGCTCAGTGGTGATGATCGCACCGCGGAGATCAACGGGCTCGAAGAAGCGCTCAACGACGGCGCGGCGAACTCCTGGGCCGGGAACGTCTTCCCCTCCTACGGCGGCCAGACGCGCGTCGACGTCGCCCCAGCGCTCACCCCACCCACGGGGTTAGTCGCGGGTAACTTGGCCGGCGCACCTATCTCCTACCGCGTCCTGCGCCACAGCTACTTCTCCTGCATCATCGGCAACGAAGCCCCGACCATCGGCATCACGACCAACCGGTGCATGGGCTTCATCGCCGAGAACTTCCTCCCGCACCAGATCGTCGACACCACCCAGCCGGAGATCAACTGGCCCGGGATGAAATTCGACAAAGCGACGATCACGATGTCGCAGTACTGCCCCGGAGCCGACGGCGTCAACGACGCCTTCCTGGGGAACTACTACGCGCCGCAGGAAACCTTCTGGTGGCTGAACTTCGGGCCCCAGGGCGACGACGCCTACATCCGCCTCTACATCGCGCAGTCGCGGAAGTTCGCCTTCGGGTTCACCGGGTTCAAGGGCGCGCGGCAGGACAACCAGGTCGCCGGGCAGATCCTCTTCGCCGGGAACCTGACCGTGAAAGCGCTGCGTCTCTCCCGCGTGCTCTCGGGCATCGGCGGCTAGTCGCTGAGCAGAAGCATAGGCATCTAGGAACAAGGAGAACTCTCAATGCCCAGCGTCTTTGAAACCAACGCCGTCTACCTCCAGAGCGGCGACCCGACGACCGAAAACAACACCAAGCTGATGGAGCCGGGGCAGCTCGGCGTCCGCTTCAGTATGCAGTACCCGACCGGTCGCGGCGCGCCGCCGCTCGGGACGCCGCGCACGCTGCGCCTGCAGGTCGTGCAGGTCGACCCCGCCGCACCCGCGGCGACCAAAGCCGGCCAGCCGGTCTACTGGACCGACAAGAGCACCTACAAGGTCACCACGGCGGGCGGCACCAACCTCAACGCGCTCGCGGGTGTCTGCTTGGCCGTCGGTGTCCTCGCCGGCAACTACACCGTGATCGTGATCGGTGGCCCGGCGTCTGTCCGCGCCTCCGACGCGAACGTCACCGCCGCGGTTGCGGGCGACATGCTCGTCGGCGGCGCGACCGACCTCGCGGTCCTCGTGGCGCAGGGCACCGCACCCAGCACGGTTGCCCTGGGCGTCATCTCGACGCCGAAGACGACCGACACCAGCGGCGGCACGGGCAACCAGCGCATCCTGTGCGACGTCAACGTCGTCACGTCGAACGCGTGAAGGAGCGCCCATGCCCATTGACCGCTCTGTCGGCAACTACTTCGACCACTCGGGGAGCTTCATCCGCCGCGTCGCGCGGTGGACGGGGCCCAACCCCTACGCCACGGGCGGGGAGGTCGCCACACCGGCAACCTTCGGCCTGGGCATCATCGTCGCGTTCCTCCTCTCCGAGGGGACCAACGCGGCGGGCAGCGGCACGATGACCCCGGTCTGGAACGCCACGACCCAGAAGCTGCAGTGGTTCACCGCGGCCGGCGCCGAGGTGACGGGCGGCACCGACCTCTCGGGCTACAGCGCCGGGTTCGAGGTGATCGGGCAATAGTCCATGGCCCAGGACTTCGGCTACGTCTGGAGGACGGTGCGGCTGTATTGCCCGGCCGCACCCACCTTCCTGGCCCGCGAGTGGGTCAACGCCGCCTGGAAGCAGCTCCTGGCGGCGCGGCGCTGGGGGTTTCTCCGCAAACCAATCAGCTTCACCTGCGACGGCGTCAACCCCTACGTCGTCATGCCGCCCGACTTCGCGATGTTCGAGTATGTCGTCAACCCGACGCTGCGCCGGAAGATCTCCTTCACGCACTCGCTCGACGAGCTGACCAAGGTCGATCCCGGCTTCATCGCCATGGGGCCGCCTGGCGCCCTCATCGCCGTCTCGCCCTCGACCGACCCAGCGACCCTCGGCCAGGCCCAGTATCAGTACTACCCGATGGGCTACGCGCAGCTGCAGGGGATGTATTACTCCAACCCTGGCCGGCTGACCGATACCTTCACCCTCCCGCTGCAGATGGCTGACGGCGCCGAGGTCTTAGTCGCCGGGGCTCTGGCGCACGCCGCGCTCTGGCCTGGCACCGGGGAGAAACCCAACCCCTACTTCAACGCCGGCCTGGCGCAGACCAAGACCGAAGAGTTCAAGCTCGGGGTGCAGATGCTGTCGCTCCGCGACGACGAGATCTATCCCGACGACCTGTGGGACAACCACTGGCCCTACGCCGACTGCGGGCTGCTTGGGCTCAACCCCGACATCCGTGCGACCGACTTCCCCTATGACGGCAGCTACGGCTACGGCTGGTGAGGAGATGCATATACATCATGGCTGAAGAGAACGCGTTCAAGCCGATCTGGAAGGACGCCCCGGTGCCCGACGTGGGCTTGGAGGGCGACACCATCACCAGTCGCGGGACCGACCCGCTCCTCGACACGGGCGGCAGCTCCGCGCTGAAGTACATCTGGGATGACCCAGTGCCGGCGATGCAGGCTGAAGAGACCGCGAACTCGGTCTCGGGCCTCCCGCTCAACCCGAACCGCTTCGAGCCGAGCGAGCAGCCACCGCCCATTCCGCCGCTCGACCGGCCGACACCCGGCACGATCGACAAGAAGTAGGAGGCCTCGCCAGTGGCCGACAGCAAGATCTCGCAACTGCCGGCGATCGCCGCCAGCCAGCCGACCGACGAGATCCCGGTCAACCAGGGCGGGGTGACCATGAAGATGACGGCGAGCCAACTCGCCGTCCTCGGTCCGACCGGCGCCCAAGGCCCGACTGGGCTGACCGGGGCCACCGGTCCCCAAGGCAATACCGGTGCGACGGGGGCGACCGGCCCCGCTGGTGCGGACGGCGCGATGGGTCCCGCCGGCCCGCAGGGGCCCTCCGGTCCTCAGGGCCCGACCGGTCCTGCGGGTCCGACCGGTCCTCAGGGTCCTCCCGGCTCTGCTGGCACCTACCCGCCGATCATCGTCGTGGGCTGGAATGTCCTGAACGGCCAGTCAGCCAACCCCGCCGGGCCGTACCAAATCGCGCCCCGCGGCGCGACGCTCTCGCTTTGCAAGCTCATCCCGCTCACCCTCGGGCCGACGACCTTGACCTTCAACATCCTCAAGAACGGCACCTCGGTCCTGGGCGGCGTCCAAACCCTGCCGCCCTCGGCCACCGTCGGCGCGGTGCGCACCTACACCGCCTCGGGCACGGTCGCCCAGGACGACCTCTTCTCGCTGCAGATCGTCGCGGGCGACCCCTCCTGGCAGTTCACGGTGCAGGTGGAGACCTAGATGGCGATCCAATACGTCGACGCCAACTGCGACGCGGTCGGCTCGCTCGCCGGCCCCTTCACCATCAGCAGCACCAACAACACCCTGGCGATCACCATCGATGGCGGTTCGGCCCAGACCATCACCCTCACCACCGGCTCCCGCACCGCCGCCCAGGTCGCCACCGACATCAACGCGGTCATCCTCGGCGCGACCGCCTCGGGGGTCGTCGCGGGCGGCTACGGCGGCCGCGTGCGCCTCCGCACGGCCTCGGCCAATGGCGCCTCCTCCACCGTCACCTTCGGCGCCCCCTCGAACAATGCCGCCGCCACCCTCGGCTTCGGCACCAGCTACAGCGGCGCCTCCCGCGCGCACACCAGCTGGACCCAGTCCACCGGGACCAAGCAGGAACTCATCAACCAGATCGAGACCCAGCTCGACGCCGTCGGCTGGCGCACCGTCTCCGGCTCAGGCACGACCAACCTCCTGCTTGAATCCGCGCTCACCCCGCCAGGCCAGGAGCTGGTCTACCGCCTGCGCGTGCGGGATAACGCCGGCAACGGCATCCAGCTCTCCATCGAGAACGTCGCCGGCACGGTCGCCGCCGCGAACAGTACCACCCATGGGGTCTCGCTCAACCCCGCCGCCGGGCGCACCTGGGTCTTCACTTGCCACAAGTACGGCGCCGCCATCCGGACCTCGACCGGCAACTACGGCCTCAAGCAGTACGCCCTCTTCGGCAGCGTCGCCCTCCCGGCCTTCCTCCAAGGGACCATCACCGACGGCGCCTACATCCAGAGCGCCTCGGCGGGGGACACCGACCAGAGTTCAGTCGGCTTCGCCTTCAACAATGCGGCGAGCGCCCTCGCGAACTCGGCCAACCAGCAGATGCTCCTCAACAACGCGGTCCTGAGCATCACGGGCTACGGCAACAACTTCCCGGCTTGCCAGGTCTTCATGGCCCCGACCCAGCTGGCGAACGGCGTCTCCAGCGGCGTCCAGTGGCACGACGGCTCGGTCCACCTCGTGGACGCCCTCATCGCCTACGGCATCACCGCGACCAGCGACACGGGACGTTACCGGGGCTACATCTGGGACGCGGTCGTCGTGGGAGGCGGCCAGTTCGGCTTCGGCGCCACCACCACCTTCGACACGCACAACTGGATCGTCCTGACCGACATGACGAGCTGGAACAACCAGAGCGGCCCGCGCGCCCAGCTCCTCCTGGTCACGCCCTGATGCCGACCCTCCCGAACTTCTCGGCGCTCGTCTTCCTGCGGCCCTTCGTGCTGAACTGGCCGCCGATCCCCACCTCGGCGACCTTCACCCTGTCGACGACGACGGCCCGAGGCGGCATCGCCACCCTCCTCTCCGTCGGCTTCCAGCAGAATGCGCTCTCGTGGGTGAGCGGCACCTCCGCCACCGGCGGCGCCTCCTCCCAAGGGAACACCGGCTTTGTCGGTTGATCACCTCCTCCTCGAAGAGGGCGGGCGCTTCCTCCTGGAAGACGGCACCGACGATCTCCTGCTGGAGTCCTCCACCCCAGGCACCGGCTGGACCCCCGTCCCTGGCGCCGTGCCGCCCCAGGTCTGCGTCGGCAGCTTCACCACGCCCGCCTCCGGCACGACCGGCGCGCAGACCGTCACCGGCATCGTCGACGTGACCGGCGCGCCCTTCCAGCCCAAGGCGGTCGTCATCTGGGGCATGTTCGACGGCAACCCGAATCCCGGGACCGACCAGTACGAAGCCGACAGCTTCGGCATCGACGACGGTGTGACCCACTGCGGCAACTCGATCGTGCGCCAGTGGTTCGTCGGCGGCCCCTGGACCGGGGTCGGCATGTCGAGCCTGCACTCGATCACCTCGGTGCATCCGATCTTCTCCGCCGGCTACAACACCAAGGGCTACGTCTCCTCGTTCGCCTCGGGCAGCTTCACCTACACCCTGGACGTCAACGGCGACGGCCCGCGTGTCTACAATTTCATGGCGATTGGCGGCGCCGGCCTCTCCGCCAAGGTGGTCTCGCCGACCGAAGGCTCCGGCGCCCCCATCTATCCCGACGGCGCCTCGACCTACGTCCACACCGGTCTCGGCTTCACGCCGACCGGGGCGATCTTCGTCAACCACACCACGCCCGGCGGCAACGAGGGCACCTACAACGACGCCAATGGCGGCAACCTGAACATCGGCTTCTGCGACTCGCTCTACCGCCAATCCGGCATGAACAGCGGAGGGCTGGACGGGCAGACCGGGTCGATGCGCTCCCTCCACCCCGGGGTGACCTTTGTCGACAACAGCAACGCCCTCAACGCCATCGAGGACGGCTGGGGCTCGACCGCGACCAACCTCTTCCAGGTCACCTCCTGGGACGCCGACGGCTTCACCGGCATCAACCTCAACGGCGGCGACACGGCGCCGAGCATTGCCGCGCTCGTCTTCGGCGGCTGCGGCACGGTGGTTGGCGGGTTCGACGAGCCGACCGCGCCCTCCTATCAATCCCTCGACGTCACCGGGATGCTCCCCTCGGGCATCCTCCTCGCCTCGGTCGGGGCGACCCGCCCGGCCGGCGAGTCCATCACCACCAACGAGTCCTGGGCCGTCGGCGGCTTCGACGGCGTCCGCTCGCGCAGCTTCTGGCACGGGATGCGCACCGCCGCCAACGGCGCCTCGACCGCTGGCTACGGCGGCGCCAACTGGGGCAACAACAACTCGATCGGCCTCGCCGACAACGCCGGCCTGAACACGATTCAGCAGGTGGGCACCTTCAACGTCACCTCGCTCGCCAACCACGCCATCACCGGCAACTGGACGATGACCGACGGCACGCCCCGCCGGGTGATGTTCTTCGCCTTCGGGACCCTGCTCGCCCCGCCCGCGCCGACCGGCTGCACCAGCGGCAGCTTCGGCGTCGACCTGGTCACCACCGGGGGTGCCTGCCCGGTCCCTCCGGCAGGACTGGGGTGAGCAGGTGGCCTACCAGTACACGAGCCTCGCCGACCTCCAATCCCTCATGCAGCAGCGCTGGGACCAGGTCGTCTTCTGGACGCCGGAGGAAGCGCGCTTGGCGATCAACGAATCCCTCCGGGAGTGGAACCTCCTCACCGGCCGCTGGCGCTCGCGCCGGGTCGTCCTGACGCCCTCCGCTGGCAGCCCTGAGATCGCCATCCCTGGCGTGATGTCCTACGCGATGCGCCTCACCACCGCCGCGGGCGCGCCGCTCATTCCGACCTCGCTGGCCGAACTCGACCTGGGGCGCCCCTCCTGGCGGCTGGAGGCAACCGCTTCAGGCGGCGACGTGCCGACCGTGCCCACGCTCTGGGCTCCCGTGTCGCTCACGCGCCTGGCGGTCTGGCCGGCTGACCCCGGCACGCTGCTCCTCGACGGGGTGATGCGTACCCCCGTCCTGGTCAACCCAGGCGACTATGTCGACATCGGTGAGGAGATCCTCTACACGCTGGTCGACATGGCACTGCACGTCGTCGCGTTCAAGGAAGCGGCCGAGCGGTGGCGCGCGACCCGGCCCTACTTCGACGCGTTCCTCGACGCGGCGGCGGAAGAGAACTCGCTGCTCAAGACCAACCAGGCCTACCGCCGCTGGGCCGGGCTCGACCGCCGTCGTGACCTCCAGCCCTCGACCGGTGCGCCCAGCCAGATGGAGCAGGTGGCCGCCAACTTCGCCTCGCACGCGACCCAGCCGGGTCAGCAGGGGCTCCAATGAGAGCGGCGAAATTCACCGGTCTGGCTCGCACAGAGAACATGACCGAATACCAAGCCATCGCCCTCGGCTTCCGGCCTCGCACCTGGCGTGGCTGGCTCTTCTGGCTGCGCTATTGGTCACCGCTGGCCTTCGCGTGGCAGCGCTGGAGGCGTCCATGACCAGCCGCGATCTCCTCTCCACGTTGCAAACAGAGCTAGATAGCTCTCGTTGGTTGCAGATAGCTGCAGCGGGAGGCACCTCGTGATCGACCGCGACCTCCTCTCCGAACTGCAGTACGTCCTCATCGAGCCCCCCGACGGCGGCGACACCTGGCCCTCGCTCATCTGGACGCGTCAGGAGGTCCTGGACGCCCTGGACGGCGGCGTGCAGCGCATCACGCGTGACTGTCACCTGGCGGTCGAGCGGGTCGAACTCCCCGTCTCCGCCGGCACGCTGCAGTTCATCCTCCCAGCTGACTGGGTGGCGACCGCCGCGATGGTCTGGCGCGACGCCGCCACCAGCGTGCGCACGCCGCTCGGCAAGGTCGATAGCTTCGAGGCCGACCTCGCCGTCCCTGGCTGGGAGGTCTCCCCAGGCCTCCCGCTCGCCTACGTTCCGCTCGACGGCACCTCGCTCATCACGCGGCTCTGCCCGACGCCCGCGGCTGACGGCGTCGTCGAGCTGCTCTACGTCCAGGTGCCGCCGCTCATCCTGGGTGACGGCTCTGAACTCCCGATCCCCGAGGAGCTGACCTCCGCCGTCAAGTACGACGCTCTGGCCTGGCTCCTGCGAAAGATGGGCCGCCTGCTCGACAGCGAGCGCGCCGACTACTGCGACCGGCGCTACGAGCTGGCGGAAACCGTGACGCAGATCATTCTCGGCGGGTGGGCCTGATGGCAGAACAACAGTCGCGGCGCGCGAACAACGTCACCGGCGTTGACTTCCAGGGGGCCTTCGAGACCTCGGTCATCCGCTACGGCAGCGGCACCCTCAACCTCAAAGACTCCCTCGACGCGATGGAGGGGTGGTCGCGGCACACCAACGTCTGGCAGGAGCACGAAGGCGAGGCGACCGCGCGCCCGGGCGAGACCAGCCTCGCCAGCCACTCCGGCACCTGCCACTCGATCAAGAAGATGCGCGACCCCGAGGCTGGCACCCTCACGCGCTTCTGGGGCGTCGACTCTCACCTGGAGATGGGCGCCAGCGGCGGCGGCACGGTCGCCTCCGGCTTCTCCGGCAACCCGCTCGCGCTCCTCCCGCACCGCCCGCCGCTGACCGGCGAGCCGTGGATGTTTGTCGGCGACTCGAACAAGATGATCAAGGTCCGCGGCGACGGCCTGGTCATCCCCATCGGCCTGCCCGCGCCCTCTTCCCCAGTCTCCACGCAGCTCGGGACCGAGCATCGCAAGTCGATCGCCATGTGCGACAGCTCGGATGGCACCGCCTCCGCCGCCTGGACCGGCGTCCCCGGCAAGGATGCGAACGGCGTCCCGACTGGTGTCCCCACCGCGCCAGGCATCAACACCGAGCGTCCCCCCTCCTCGCCCGGCATCTACTGCGAGACCGTGCCCGGCAAGGTCACGCGCGGCTACGACAGCTGGTGGGGCATCGGCGTCAGCCGCGACCTCACGAAGTTCGACGACGGCAACGACGTCGTCGACAACGACATCATCCACGTCCTGCTCAAGGGCAGTAAGCCCGCGCTCTTCGCCGAGATGCGGATCTACATCGTCGTCTCGGCGACGTTCGACCCGCGCATCCTCCCCGGCACGGTGCCGCCGACCGGGATGGACTTCTTCACCAACTCAGATGCATATGTCAAGGCCTTCCGCCCGTCCGACTATGTGCAGTTCGTCCAGGCGAACCAGGCGCAGGTCGACGCGGCAGAAGCTGCGCGCATCAATGCCCTGCGCGACAAGGACAGCGAGTCGCGCGGCTTCGACGACACGCGCGTCTCCTGGGAAGACCTCCGCGCGCAGTCCGACCCGGCCCGCGCTCGCAGCTACACGATGGGTGTGGGCAATCAGCAGTGGTTCGTCTACGGCGTCACCGGCAGCTCGCTCCGCCGCATGGACTTCCAGCGCATCGGCTCGACCGAGGGGCGCGACTGGTCGACCGTCACCGGGATCATCTTCTACGTCCGCACCCTGGACCCGGTCGGCTCCGCCGGCAGCTCCGCCTCCGGCGGCAGCTCCTCCAGCGTGGGTGCCTCGCCCCCGCAGCCGGTCGCCATCGCCATGGCGGAGCTGTATATCACCGGCGGCTCGGGGCCCGACTCGATCCAGCCTGGTGCGCTCTCGTACGACTACCGGGTGACTAACTACGACCCGCGCACCGGATGTGAGTCGAACCCCTCGAAGGAGCAGCCGAACATCCGCAGCGACGACACCGGCCTGACCAACGAGCAGGCGCCGCTCGACTCGTCTCGCCGGGACATCCTCGTCTCACCGCCAGCCTACGGGGACGGCGCCATCCGGCAACGCGTCTACCGGCGCGGCGGTGCGCTCTTCGATGACTGGTACTACTGCGGCACCAACACCTCCGACGGCGGGGTGTTCACTGACACGAACACCGACGACGACGTCACCGCCGCCGGCACGGTCGCCATCAACCACTATCAGCCCGTCCCCACGGTCGACGAAGCCGGCAACGAGGTGCTCGCGCAGGCCGTGCCCGCGCTCTGGGGCCCGGTCGCCGGGCTTCTCTTCGCCTGTGGCGACCCGCACCGCCCTGGGCATGTCTACTACTGCATCGCCGGTCAGCCGGATCACTGGGACGCGTTCGGCGTCGTCGAGGTCTGTTCACCGTCCGAGGAGCTGCTCAACGGCGGCGTCTCCGGCCAGCAGGCGTTCGTCTTCTCGCGCCAGCGGCTCTACTTCCTCTATCCCGGCCTGGGCGGCTATCCCGGCTTCGGCGGCTCGGCCGGCACCCTGGTCTCGGCGCCGTCGCAATGCACGCGCGGACCCCTCGGCCGCTGGGCGTTCTGCACCGGTCCTGGCGGGCTCATCTTCTTCGTCGCGGCCGACGGGGTGTTCTCGACCAGCGGTGGCCCCGAATCTTGGCTGTCAGAGAAGATCAACCCGCTCTTCCTCGGCGTCGCGGTCAACGGCTACCAGCCGATCGACAAGACCCACGTCAACGCCATCCGGCTGACGACTTATCAGAACTGTCTCTACTTCCAGTACGACGACACCGCCGGGCACCGTAACGTCCTGGTCTACTCGCTCCTGCTGCAGTTCTGGCGGCATTACTCGTTCGCTCAATCTCCCTCGGTTCTCGAAGGGGAGGCGGATGCCGACCTGCTCCTCCTCGGCTGCGCGGGCGCGAGTTACACCCTCGGCGGGACCAGCGACAGCGGCGCGGCTATCCCCTGCACCATCCGCACGGGCAGCGCCAGTGGCGGCCGACGCGAGGAGAAGCTCTTCGGCGACATCTTCCTCGACGCTGACCCGAACGGGAACGAACTCTCCCTCCAGGTGTTCCTCAACGAGGAGAGTGTCGCCAACAGTGTCATCGCCATCGGCAGCGCGAGTAGCGGGCGGCAGCGCTTCCTCGTCCACGCCTTCGGCGACAACCCGCAGAAGGCGCACTCGATCGCCACCGAGCTGACCTGGTCCACCTCCGGCGCCCCGCCCACCATCTACCAGATCGGCTACGCCATCACGCTGCAGCCTGACCTCACCAACACGCGCGTCACCAACTGGGACGACTTGAACTCGCCCGACGAAGTGTGGCTCACCGGCCTCACGCTCGACTGCGACACCGGCGGACTCGACAAAGAGATCCACATCGAGCGCGACTTCGCCGGCCAGCGCTTCGACGTCGACGCCGTCACGGTCAACTGCGCCAACCGGCACAAGGTCAAGTTCTCCTGGCCGGCGGTCCCGGCCAACATGGTCCGGATCCGCCCCGACGAGGGCGACTGCGTGCCCTGGCTCCTCTACCGGGCCGACTGGATCTACCAGGAGGAGCCGCCGCGCATCGCCCACTGGGATATCCACTACGAGAACAACTGGGACCAGTACTACACCGGCCTCGACCTCTACTGCGATACCTTCGGCGCGACCAAGCAAATCGAGGTGTGGGTCGATGAGGTCCGCTTAGTCAATACCCTGGCGGGGAACATCACCTACTGGCCGGTCACGACCAACGGCCGGCGCGTGGTGCATCTCACCCTCCCCTGGGGGCGCGGGCACGTCTTCCGCTTCCTCGCCACCGACGAGAACCCGGGCCTGCTCTACACCCACCGGTGGTTCCTCGACCACGAACCGTCCGAGCAGGCCAACTGGAACCAGAACTTCTCCATCCTCGGCACGCGCGCGGATAAGTGGCTCAAGGCGGTGATCTTCGAGTGCGATACCTATGGACAAGATAAGTCCGTCAACATTGAGGCCGACCAGGTGGTGGTCGAGACTCTCACCGTCAACACCACTGGTCGCACCGTCGTGCAGCTCGCCCTCTCCCAGCAGCAGCTGGGTCGGGTCTGGCGAGTCTTCCCAGTCGACAGTAATCCTGGCCGGCTCTATTCCATTGAACCGGTCTTCGATGAAGAGCCCTTCGCCCTGACCCGCTGGGAGACCCAGGAGACCAATCACAGCCTCCCCGGCTGGTTCTACCCGCTCTACGCCCAGATCGTGCTGAAGTCGACCGCCGACGTCACGCTCACCACCGTGATGCAGCACAACCAGCAGGGCGACACGACCACCAACAGCTACACGATCTCGGCGACCGGCGGCGTCAAGCAGCGCCGCTTCCTCCCGGGCTTCCTCGCCGGCAAGGGCGTCCTCATCAAGTACATCCTCACCTCGTCCGATCCCTTCTGGCTGTACCGCGATGAGACCACCGTCACTATCCAGCCCTGGGGGAACTACCAGTCGATCACCGTCCAGCCGTTCGGCAACGACGACCTCGACCCGAGTCGACCCATGACCCATGCCGTGCTCGCGGCGGAAGCGAGCGGAGGCGTCGCGCAAGCCGCCTCATAACCCTGGAGTGCCTATGCAGCGGACCCTTCTCGCTGTGCTCGCCGTCACGCTACTCACCGGCGCGTGCAACAACAACGAAACCGAGCCGTCGCCCATCCCGGCGAACGCGACCATCCCGACGACGACCGGACCAGGCGGGCCGCTGCCCACGCCTGGCTCGCCAGACAAGATCGAGTACCGCGCCACCGGCAACTGCGGAGGGAACCCCGTACAGGTCATCACCCAGGACGACGTCAACGGGACGACGATCCTCCCGGCGGTGCAGCTGCCCTACTTCGGGACCACGCAGTCGACGGCGACCAACTTCTTTGTCTCGATCTCCGCCTCGTGCAGTGTGCCCTACAGCAACACCGGGAGCACCGGCCTCCTGCAGGTGCAAATCTTCGTGAACGGGACCGTCTTTCGTGAGGACTACACGCAGGGCGCGGGCGTGTTGAGCGTCACCGCCTCGGGAACCTGGCGGCGCTGATGGCTCAGACGCCTCCCAAGCCCGGCGCCCCGCGCACCTATCCCCACGTCGATGGGATCGAGGACTGGCACGCTCAGCAATCGATCCGTCTGCTCTGGGATCAGGTGTTCGGGCTGCAGGACCGCGTCGGCGCGAACGAGAGCAGCACCTCCTCGCTCGGCGCGACGCAGGCCAGCCACGCGCAGTTGCTGCAGACCGCGCAGGCCTCGGCCGACGAGGCGCTCTCGATCGCCCAGGGGCTGCTCGGGGCCGGCGGCACGAGCCAGGGGTCCGCGCCTGGCAGCGGCGGCGGCGCGACTGGCGGTGGCGGCCCCACGTCTGGACCGGGCTCCCCCGGCGAGCCCATTGTGCCGATGAGTGCGGACCCGGTAACCGCGGAAGATCAGGTCAAGCGCAGCCTCGCCTACTGGGGGCGCACCGACTACGGCTATTGGTCTGCGCAGATCCACATCCCGAGCATGACGCCTTGGCAGGGGGGCGACAGCAACTGGTACGTCGGCTGGGATGCGTACTTCGAGGCCCGCGCGTCCCCCGGTGACCCCGGGAGTGCGGACCACTCCCTCTTGCCGCTCCCGGCTGTCCATCAGGACCCGGTTCCCTCTGGCTATCCGACGGGAGGGTGGACCTGATGCCGCGCGGGGGGATCTTGTCACAGCTGGCAGGATAGAACGATGGCGCAGCAGTACCGCTTCGTCCAGGGCGACCGGACGCACGGCTCCTACCTGCAGCCGATCGATGACGCCGGTCAGGACATGGCTCCGCAGGCGGCACCCACGAACGGGTCGGGCCAGCCGCAGAACTGGGTCCAGCCTCACAGCGTCGGCGACTACTTCAAGACCCTCGGCAAGGTGGCCTCGGTCGCCGCGCCCATCGTCGCCGCGCCCTTCACCGGCGGGCTCTCGCTCGCGCTCATCGGCGGGGGCTCGGGGGCGCTCGGCGGTCTGCTCAATGGCGGCGGCTGGAAGGGCGCGCTCGAAGGGGCGGGCCTGGGCGCCATCCCGGGCCTCGGCAAGATGGCGGGCGGCGCCGTCACCGGCGCGCTCGGGCGCACGGCGCTCAACGCGGGGATCGGGGCCGGCAGCAGCGCGCTGCAGGGCGGCGGCGTCAAGGGCGCGCTCACCGGTGGCGCGCTCGGGGGGCTCGGGAGCAACCTCACCGGCGGCATCGACAACAACCTCGAACGTGGCCTGGTGAACACCGGCCTCAGCGCCGGCAAAGGCGCGCTGACGGGCGGCGGGCAGGGCGCGCTCCAGGGCGCTGAGTCCGGGGCACTCAGCAACGCCTTCAACTTCATGCCCGGCTCGGTCCCGCAGCCCGGCAAGGTCGCGACCTCGCCGAACCTCTACAGCGCCGCCATGGGCGGCGGAGGCAATTCCATGGGTGTCAACTGGGGCAACCTCATCAACGCCGGCATCGGCGCCGCGCAGGGCTACTCCGGCGGCGGCGGCTGGACGGGCGCGGCGCTCGGCGCCGGGAAGGGCTTCCTCGGCCAGGGGCAGCAGCAACCCCAGCGGCCCGCAGGCGGCGGCGGGAACCAGCCGGGTGGCGGCACACCGCCCTATGCGCCTCCAGGCACCTGGATGTCCCTCACCGGCGGCGGCGGTGGGGGCGGCACGCCCACCTACGGCAACAGCTCCGGGAGCAGTCTCTTCGGCGGGGGCGGAGGCGGCAACTACAGCTTCGGCTTCCAGCCAGACGGCAGCGCCAGCAACAGCTACGGCGCCTATGACGATGCTGGCAACCTGGTCGACACCGGCGGCGGCGCTGGCACAGGCGCTCCCAGCCAGGAACCATGGTTCGATCTCGGCTCCGGCGGGAGTGTTGTCCCAGCGGGCGGCGCCTACCAGGGCGGTCCTCCAGGCGGTGCGTCACCCAGGCTGGCCCCGGTCAACCCGAACATGGTCAACACGCCCATGTCCGCACCGGGCACCCCGATCACAGGGAACCAGCCGCAGACCTTCTGGCAGAAATACGGCAACGCCATCTTCCAGGGCGGCGCAGGCGTCGCCGGCATGATTGCCGCCAAAAAGGCCCAGGACGCCGCCCAGCAGCTCAACCCGAACCAGCAGGCCGTGTGGAACGGTCAGCAGCAGGTCGCCGGCAACGCCGCTGGCGGCGCGCAGCAGCTCTACACCCAGGGCCAGCAGCTCCTCTCTGGCCCCTCGAACTACTACCAGGCGCTGCTCTCGGGCAACCGCGCCGCGATGACTCAGGCGGTGGCGCCCGGCATCGCCGCCCTGACCGACACCTACCGGGGCGCCATCCGCGGCCTCGACCAGGCCGGCGTCCAGGGGGCGCAGAAGGCCCAAGCCATGAGCGACCTCACTCGCCAGCGCGCCGGCCAGATCGGCAGCCTCATCACCGGCGTGCAGCCGGGCGCGGCCTCGGCGCTCACCGGCATGGGCCAGAACCAGCTGAACCTGACGCCCAGTCTCTATCAGGTCGGTGGCGGCATCTACGGCACCATGGGCAACCAGGCCTACAACCAGCGCGTCTTCGCGAACGACGTGGGCACCCAGACCGGCAGCGCGATCGGCCAGACGGTGCGCGACGTCGGCAACGCTCTCCCTGGTGGCAACCGGCCGCCGGCTTACCAGACGGCACCCCCGGCGCCCACGGGCGGGACGCCGACCGGGGGCGGCCTGGCGAATCCGCAGATCCCTCGCTACCCGTCCTACGGGTCGGCGCAGACTCCCTACGCTTAGGAGACGACCATGGGCTGGCTCGCAGGCCTCCTCTCCGGCTACAACGACCGCAACCAGCAGCTCTGGCAGGAGCAGATGCAGCAGCAGATGCTCGCCAACGAGCGGGAGAGCAAGGTCTACGAGGCGATGCTCAACTCGCCCGACCCCTACGTTCGCACGCTCGGCGGGGTCGGGATGCTGAACGCCGCTGCACCCCTGCGTCGCAAGTCAGGCCTGGCCGGCTTCATGGGGCAGATGGAGCAGAACCCGGTCTGGAACCAGGTCGCCCAGTACGCCAACACGCCGCAGACCTACACCCACATGGTCCCCGACGCGGACCAGACTGCCAACCAGATCGGCCAGGCGGTGCGCGACATCGGCGGCGGCCAGCCACCCCTCCCTTCAACCGCCCGCTTCTCGCTGCCTACGAGCCCCCAAGACGCGACAACGACCGGGGGTGTGCCTGACACCTCGGTCGCGCCCGCGCAGGGCACCACGGCTATCCCTACGCCCCCAGCGGGCACCGGCGGCGGCTCACTCGCGCAGTCGGCCAACCAGACGACCACGCCTGGGTCGGCCATGCCCACCCAGGTGACCCCGACCCCGCAGACGCCTCCAGCCCCAATCGCCTCGACGCCGCCGCCCCGGCCGCCGGGTGGGGGGATGCTCAGCATGTTCGGCCTGGGCGGCCCTCCGCCGACCCAGCCGCATATGCACGCCGAGACCTACCAGGCCTACCCGGAGATCATTCCCTCGGGGCTGGAGTCCATGGTGGCCGGCGAGCAGGCGAAGGTGCGCGGCGAGATCGGCGGCATGGCGCAGATGTTCAAGGAGGCCGGCTATTCCGACGCCGATGCCCAGCAGCGCGCCCTCCAGCTCTACGCCGTGCAGCACGGCGGGATGAGCCGGATGATGACCGCGCTCCTCCCGAAGTCGAAGTAGGGGTTGACGACCAACCCTGATGGCACGCAGAGCTACGTCTTCCGGAACTTCAACCCTGGGACGGGCGCCTACGAGGACGAGTACGGCAACCCCGACCACACCTTCCGCCCGCAGGAATTCGTCAGCATGGGCCCCGACGCGGAGCTGGCGGCGAAGTTCCTCGGGCTCCCGCGCGCCTCGGCCGCCTCGCCCGACCAGATCACCCAGATCGTCAACATCGGCAACGAATTCAACTACGCGCGCAAGAACCGGATGACGTCGAACGAGGCTCGCGCGCGAGCCGCCAACCTGCTCCCCTACGGCACGGTCGGCGAGCAGGACCAGCTGGCGCAGTACCTGATCTCCGAGTCGACGCGGGTGTTTGGCCCCCCAGACGCGAACGCGCCGCCTGCGCCGCCGACCACCGCGCCGCCGGCTGGTGGGACGACTCAGCCCCCAGCCACGACTCCGCCGCCAGCCGGTGGCAGCACCACTCCGCCGGCCGCTGCCGCACCGCCGTCCGCTGGTCCTCCGCCGACCCCGCCACCAGCCGCAGGCGGGGGCGTCAAGCCGCCCTCGGTTCGCATCGACCCGTCGACCATGGGCCAGCTCAACGTCCCGCAGCAGCCCGGCCTCCGGCCCGCTCAGCAGATCCCCTTCGCCGAACGGTCGAGGCTCACCAACAAGCCCTTCTCGAACGAGCAGGCCGACAAGCGGATGCAGGTCAAGGCGCAGATCGACCTCATCGACCGAGGGCTCGCCGCCATGACCGCCGCGGGCTACGACAAGGACAACGACGTCGGCCACATGCTCGACCTCGCTTCCAAGTACCGGGCGGGCGAATCCGACCCGATCGGCAACGTCATTCAGCAGCTGGACCTCGCCGGGCTCCAGTCCGCAGCCAGCTCACTGACCGGCGGCACCGCGTCGCGCTCCTATCAGTTCTTCGGCGACCGGCGCCAGCACGCCCCGCGCATTCCGACTTCAAACCAGATCGCGCTCTACAAGGACTTCGGGGTCGACCCGAAGGTGATCAACGAGCGCTCGCGCACTTGGCCCTTCGGCAGCGACAAAGACGGCTGGGACTCTCCGCAGCTCGCGGTGGAGAAGCTTCGGCAGATTCGCCAGATGGCGGTCGACCTCCTGAACGAAGAGCCCAACGCGATGCGGGAGACGCCCTATCCGGCGGGCACCGAGGTGCAGCCGGCAGGCGCGGGTCCAGCGGCTCCCGGTGCCGGCCCTGCGGGCGGCGCTCAGGCGTCACCGGTCGTACAGATGGACCCCAAGACCAAGGTCTGGTCTGTGACGAGGCCGAGTCCGTAGATGCCGCAGCAGACCATCACGATCCCCGACCTCATTCGCGAGGAAGCGGTCAAGCAGGGCATCCCGCCCTCGATGGCGCTCGCCATCGGCCAGCAGGAGTCAGGCTTCAACCCGACCGCCATCGGGCCCAAGATCCCCTCGACCGGCGAGCAGGCGATCGGCACGATGCAGCTGACGCCCTCGACCGCCAAGATGCTCGGCGTCGACCCGAACGACCCGGTCCAGAACATCCAGGGCGGCGTGAAGTATCTCCGGATGCTGCTCGACCAGCACAACGGCGACCTCAACCAGGTCTTCTCCACCTACGGCGGCGTCGTCCACGACAAGGACTACGTGCCGCAGGTGATGCAGCGGATGTCGACGTTCGAGGCCGCCGAGCCGCCGCCCGACTCCTCGATCGCAGCGACCTCGACCTCCTCGGTGGGCAGCTCCCCGCAGCCGCAGCCCGAGCTGAGTCTCTGGGGCAAGATCAAGCAGGGGATGAACCCCCACGAGCTGGAGGGGCGGCGCAACCTCGCCGGCATGGCGGGCGCCACCGTCGGCGGCGCGGTCGGCTCCCTGGCCGACGAACTCCTCGGCCCCTGGGGCACGCGCATCGGCTCGGTCGTCGGCGCTGGCATCGGCGGCGGGCTCGAAGACCTCCTCGGCGAAGAGACCGGCCTGGCACCCTTCCTCGCGCACTTCCTGCCCGGCCAGGACAGCACCACACCCACCCCCGCCGCCGAGCCTGGCGAGACCGCGCTCGACCGCGCCTGGCGGGTAGCAAAGCAGCAGGGCGAGTACGACATCGGCGGCCAGGCGCTCATGGGGGCCTTGCGCATCGGCGCCAAGCCGCTGCTCGAAGGGCCCATCGGCAAGGCGGCGGGGCGCTACTTCGAGAACCAGAAGCAAGTTGCGCTCGACATGCTCAACTCGACCCTGGACAAGATCGGCGCGAGCAAAGACGCGCTGATGACGAGCCTCGGGGCGACGGGCCGACAGCTGGGGCGAGACAAAGAGGCCGCCCTGCGAACAGTCGGGCGCGAGAACGACGCTGCCGTCGCCGCCGCGCAGCAGGCCGCCGCGCAGCACCTCGAAGGAGCCAGGACCGCCGGCCAGGCTGGCGTCGACCAGGCCAAGGCGGCTGCTGAAGCCGCGCTCAACGAGCGTCGCGCTGCGTATGACGCGGCCCTCGCCAAGAGCCCCTCGGCCCAGGCGATCCCTGCCGGCCAGGCTGTGCGTGACGTCTTCAAGGGCCCTGGCGACGCCTCGCGCGACCTGGTGGGGAAGGCGCTGGAGAACGTCGCCAAGGCTGGGCCTGACCAGGACGTCAGCGCGCTCGGGGCCGAAGCGCAGAAGATCATCAACCAGGAGCTGGGGCCGCCCGCGGCGGCGTTCCCGTCCCGCGTCGCCGAGCCCGAGCCCTCGACGATCATCGACCCGACCACCAACCGACCCTTCGCGCCGTCGGGACCGCCCAGGCCGCCTTCCGCCCTGGGCGACCTCTCCGAGCAGGTCGCCGCTGCGCAGCAGGAAGGACTGATCAAGCACCCGGCGATGCCGGTTCTGACCCGGCTCCTCAATGCGGCGCAGCAGGGGCAGAAGATCCCCATGGAGGCGCTGCACCTGATGAAGTCCGAGCTGTCGCAGAGCATCCAGGGCAGCTTCGGCCAGGTCATCAAGCCGCAGTCGACCAACATCATCCAGAAGATCGTCGGCATGATGTCTAAGCAGCTCGACGAGCACGAGCCCTACCGGCTGGCGTCTGACGCCTACCAGAACGTCGCGCAGCTCTTCACCAAGGGCTATGCGCCGATCATCGCGGACATCGCGCGCACCGAGCCCGAGAAGCTCATCCAGGCCATCAGCCCCGACAGCCCAAGCGCGGCCAAGATGCTCGTCTCGGTCCTGACCGACGAGGCTGCCAACGGCGGCGGAGCGGCTGGCAAACAGGCTGGGGACCAGGCCCTGGGCGCCGTCCAGGGCGCCTGGCTGCACCGGGACATCCTCTCCGGCCCGCTCGACACGCTCTCGGAGCGCGTCGCACAGCTGCGCCAATCCGCCCCGGAATTCGTGCAGGCCTTCCTCGGCGACAGCCGAGCGCAGGCCACACTCAAGAGCATCGAGAACCAGGGCGACCTCTTCAACCAGCTCGTCGCAGAGCACGCCGGCAATGTCAAGAGCGCCCAGGCCGCCATGGACATCGGCGTCAAGAGCGCCGAGCAGGAGGGCAGCACCGCCGTCGAGGCTGCTCGCCGCGCCGCCGAGGGGAAGCTCGACACCGCTCGCACCGCCGCCGACACCGCGCTCGAAGCGCACGCCCAGAACCGCGCCGCCACCCGGATGGACATCTCCGGCAAGATCCGTCAGGTGCGCGCCGACATGCGCGCGGCCCGTGCCGGCTCCCCCGAGGCGCAGGCGTTCAAGGCCTCGACCTTCGCCGACCCCCGTAGTCAGGCGGAGCGGATGCTGGCGCACGTCACCCGCGGCGCGATCTCCGCCGAGGGCTATCGCCTGTTCGGGCCGATCGGCATCGCTCTGGGCATCCTGGGGCGCCTGGGGAAAGCCTCCGACGCAGACCTGATCAAGTACGCCGCCTACTCCCCGAAGCTCACCGGCATCGTCAGGACGCTCTACGGCGCAGGCGCGCCAGGCGCAGGCGCGAGTGTCGGGCAGCGGTTGGCCGCCGGCTGGCAGCGCCCGCTCGGCAACGCCACCGCCGCCCTGCTCGGCAAGAGCGTCGTCTCCAGTCACCCGATGGTCGGTGTCGGCACGCCGCCGCCCGCGCCTCCAGGACGCTAACCCATGCCTGACCCCCAAGACCCCACGCAGCTGCCGCCTGACGACGACGCGAATCTGCCGCCGCCGCCACCCGGCTACTTCCGCCCCTCGATGCGCGCGGTCACGGGAGCTGACGGGCAGATCACCTTCGTCGGCGCAGCGCCGCCGCCGCCCCCGCCCGACGCACCCTACACGCCGCCAGGTGAAGCCGTCGCGCCCTCGACCCGGATCGAGACGCCGCCGGCCCCGCCGCGAGGCCCCAGCTTCCCAGCCAACATCGTCCCTCGCGGCGCCGTCCCTCCAGGCGCAGTCACCGACGCGCCGCCGCCCACGCCGCCCACGCCGCCCTCGTCTGTTCGCATGGACCCCTCGACCCTCGGGCAGTTCTCCTACCCGCAGCAGCCGCCGCAGGCTGGCTCGTATCCCTGGTCCCGACCACCGGCGCCGCCTGACCCGAACGCTCGCCCAACCCCGATGACCAATCCGATGGCCGTCGCCGCGACGCCTGTCGGGGTGATGTACTCGGGCATCAACTACCTCATGGACAACCCAGGCGACCTCGCCGGAGCTGGCCGCGCCGCCTTCAACACCGCGCGCACCGCTCCCTTCGCGCAGTCGGTGAGCCAAGTCCCTGGCCCGACCACGCCGCTGGAGCAGCACGGGATCCAGGTGCCGCTGGCCGCCAACCTCGCGCTCAATCTCATGGGCGACCCGACGAACCTGGTCGGCGGTGGCGAGCCAGCCGGCGCGCACCTCGCCGAGGCCGGGATGCTCCTCGGCCCGAAGGCGCTCTCCCTCATCAAAGACCTCACCGGGCCCGCCGCGGAGCGCGCCGCCCAGGCGATGGCGACTCGCTGGCCGCGAATGACCCGCGCGCTCACTCGCGCCGGCATGACTGGGGGCGAACTGACCCTGCGCGACGCGGGGCGACCCGCGCTCGCGCTCGACCGGGCCGCGAATGAGATCCACGCCGCGACCCAGCGCGCAGGCGTGAACAGCGGGGCGACCTTCCACCCGATGAGCGGCGAGATGCAGATCGGGGGGGAGTCGGAAGGCTTCATGGTGGGGAAGTACTCGAACCAGAGCGGCACCACCATGGCGGTGCCCACGCAGGACTTCTCCCCCAAGCACGTTCGGCAGTTCATCGAGCAGAACGCCAAGACCTACGCTGACCACCCCGAGCTGGCGGTCGGCACCTGGAACGATCCGGATGGGAACACGTATCTCGACGTCTCACAGAACATCAGCGACCCGCGCAAGGCCACCCTGAAGGCCACCTACCAGAAGCAGCCAGCGGGGACCGCGCGCCAATTTCCTCCAGGCGTCGACCCGAAGGTCGGCCAGTGGCCCAAGCCACAGAACGCGATCTACGACCTCGCCGAGGACCGACCGCGCCCGGTCGGTAACCTCCACGAATTCCTGAACAGTCCAGAATTCCAGCAGCGGCTCGACGCGATGCTGCCCGTTGGCGCCAAGGTGATGAACGGGGAGGACTGGTGGAAGCTGTATGGCACCGTGCTCGAAGAGGTGTACGGCAAGGAGCGCATCAAACCGCTCGCGGGCTTCCTCGCCTCGACCTCACCGGCCAGCCAGCCCGTTCACAACCTGCGTGCGGCCTCGGAGTATCTGCGGCGCCTGATCATGGACGAGCCGATCATCCAGCCGGAATTCCGCATTCCCGAGACGGCGGTCGGCTGGAAGAAAGGCTACATGGGAGGCAGCGGCCCCGATGTCGGCGGCGGCTTCAACTCCCCAGGGACGCTGATGCCGATGGAAGACAGCCGCAAGGGTAATCTCCAGAAGGTCGCGGCGGGTCAGTACGACAAGCTGCAGGAGGACAAGGTCAACGACATGTTCCACGCCCTGGTCGGCGAGGACATCGGCGTGTATGACCGGCACTACGCCAAGACCGCCGAGGACTGGGCCAACGGCGTCTACGCCGAGACCACCCCGAACAAGCTCCAGGGCTCGATGGTCTCGGGGGATGTCGGCAGCTACGCCATGGTCGAGAACGCGGTGCGGGACGGCGCCAAGCGCAACAACATGCCGCTGCGCCAGTACAGCGCCTACGTCTGGGAGGGCATTCGCGACACGATCAAGCGGACGGGCGAGCTGTTCGGGATGAAGTTTCCGGCGGGCGCCATTCCTGACGAGGCTGGGGGGTTCGCCAAGCTGTTCAACGACATGATCGCCGAGAAGGCGGCCGACTGGGGAGTGACCGTTCCGGAATTCAAGTGGCTCCTCCGGAACGGTCACGCCGAGCTGCTCACGTCGGTTCTGTCGACGGGGGCTGGTATGGCCGCCTATCAGCAATGGCAACGGGTGGCCCAAGGGACCGACTCATCGTCGGGGCCGCCGCCGCCGCCGCCATCCACTTCTCGTACCCCGCCTCGTCCCCCTCGTTCCGGCACTTCCACGCCTGGCTGATGCGGGCGCGCTCGATGCTCCAGCGCCAGTAGCCGGCGCTGGGGCGTCCGTTGCGCCGCCGGTAGCGCTCCCGGTACTCCGCGAAGGTCTTCGGCTTCTCCGGCTCCGTCGTCGTCGTCGTCTTCTTCTTCTTCACCGTCGATCTCCCTCTGGAGCGCCGGCCGCGAGCCACTGCTCCAGCAACTGTAGGATAACCTGCCGCACGGCGATGCCCTCGCGCTTCGCCTTGGCCCGCACCTGGTTCCACAGGGTGGGCGGGATGCCGCTCAGCAGGTAGCGGCGCGGGTTGGCCCGCGCCGTGTAGTTGTAGGAGTAGGGGCGCTTCGCCATCACGCCCCCTTCTTCGCCTCGCGCAGCAGTCGCCGTCCGCAGCGTTCCGCTGTATGTTGTTCCCGGTGGTCGTGCCCGCAGCTCTTCACCAGCCGTTGCACCTCGTTGCGGCGGAACAGCTCCGCCGAGTAGGAGTGCCGACGCCCGGGGCTCTGCTCGTCGGCACCCCAGCCCTCGGACAGCTCGACGAAGACGACGAACACCTCGTCACCTCCGCCGCCGATTTGCTTGACGATGGACATTACTCGGCCTCCAGCAGTTCGGCTAGCCGCTTCCAGCCGCCCTCCCGCAGCTCCCGCAGGATGGCGGTGAGTCGTGCGCTGTTCGTGGTGTAGTACCGCGCCAGCGCGCGGTACTCGTTCGCCAGTCGACAGGCGTGCAGGTTGGTCATCACGCCCTCGCCTTCCGCACCAGCTCGGTCGCGCGCTGCTCGTCGCACGACAGCTTCAGCATCAGCCACTCGACCTCGGAGCAGGCCTTGCGTTCGAGCCGGTCGAACTGGCGCAGGAACTCCTGCGCCAGGGACAGTTGTTGTTTGGTCACGCGCGGCATCAGCCCCTCGCCGCCTTCTTCGCGCGCTGCGCCCGCCGCTTGGCCGCATTCGCCATCCGCGTCTGCCGCGCCTTCTCCCGCATCTCGGCGGTGAACACCGGCCCACCCGCCCCGTTGGCCTTGCGCTCCTCGGCGAGCCGCTTGCCGTGCCGGCGCCGCACCAGGCTGGTCGTCGTGTCGCGCTGGCGGTCAATCAAGCGCATCACCGAGGGCGGCAAAATGAAGCGCTGACTGCCCTGGGCGTTCACCACCGCGAGGAACACATGCGGCCCCTCGTCGGTCTTCACCGTCTGCACCATGTAGCTGGTGACGTTGCCGTAGTAGTCGACCGACTGCACCACCGTCGGCTGGACGTGCGAGCCATTGGGGAGGCCGATCAACTTGGAGAGCAGCTTGTCGAACTGGTCGGTCGGGAGCACGGGGGACGATTGCACCTCGGACATCGGAGACTCCTTGCAGTCAGGCGACATGCCCGACTTGCATATACATGATACACACTCGCATATGCTTTGTCAACTTGCACACCCTGTCACACCACCCGCTGCCTTTCAGTCGTCCTGGCCGACCTCCAGGATTCGGCGGCACCGTTGGCAGCTCACACGGGTCGACAGCTCCAGCTCCAGTGGGAGATACAGGTCTCGTCCACAAGCCGTGTAGACCCGTTGGCCGATCCGCGTGGCGGCATGGACGGGGTAGTCCTGGTTGCGGTTCACGCGAGCGATCGCGTCCGCGCGACCGACACGGAGAGGATAGGAGTTCAGGCGACGCATACATATGCAATCATATCACCCGCTGCAGGTCACTCCAGTCCTCCCCATCCTCCTCCTCGACCGGCTCGGCGTGCCACTCCTCGCCGTAGCTCGGGACCGCGAGCGTCTCCATCTTCGCCCAGTTCGGCCCCGCCTTCGCCGCAATCCCGATCGCCACATACCCGCCCGCCGCGCCCTCTCCCCAGCTCGCCGGCAGCGGCTGCTGCACGACCGGTCGCTGCATCTCGGTACACACCGCCGTGAACACGCGGTCCCACTGGCTGTCGGGCACTTCGAGCAGCAGGCTGTCGTGGATCGGGGCCCTGAGCGGCGTCTTCCCGAAATACGCATCCCCGATGTAGTTCGGCGCGGTCTTGTCCCCGAACAGCCGCAGCATCGCTTCTTTCAGCACGCCGGCTGCGATCGACTGCGGGTCGAATGCCAACACCCGCTTCCCATCCTCGCCCAGGCTGACGCGGAACCACTGGCCGTTGATGTCCACCACCGGTGGCGGCTGTCCTAGCCTGTGGAACTTCGCCACCAGCCGGTAGTACTGCGTCACCGTCAGCCGCTTGTAGGTGTAGACGCTCCAGAACCAGTGCTTATATCTGAAGGGGTGCGTCTCCCCGCCCAGGTAGTGCTGCCGGCTCGCCAGCTGCTGCTGCGCCTGCTGCCAGCTGCTCACCCCCGGCGCCATCTTCTCGAAGAGCCTGGCGTACTTCTCGGCCACTGCCTGCGTCGGGAACAGGTGCGGGAACTGCAGCTGCATCCCGGCGATGGTCAGCCCGTAGCTCCGGCCATGCACGTAGCGCTTCGCCGGGTCGTAGACCTGCGGGTGCTCCTTCTTCACCTTCTGGAACAGCTCCCGCAGCTCCTCGTCGCTCGCCGCCGGGTCGTACGGTTTGCCAATCGCGTGCGTCACCAGGGCCGCGTGGACGCCCAGCTTCGCCAGCCGGTAGTACTCCCTGTCCCTGGCGCACCACCCCGTCTCGACCGCCTCGATCGCCGCGAAGTCGACCTCCAGCAGCCGGCACAGCGCGTTGGCGCGGATGCACTTCCGAAAGCCTGCGGCCAGGCCGTCGGCGCCGCCTTTATCGGCCACGACGTTGGTGATGTTCGGGGAGTGATAGCTCAGCCGCATGGTGCTCGGGCGGAAGGTCGGTACCGGGTGCAGCCGGCCCTCGTCGTCGAGCCGCCGCAGCGTCCCCTCGACATACGTCCCCTGGACCTTGCCGATCGCCCGGTAGTCGAGCAGCGCCGAGTAGAACGGGTCGCCGGTCGTTCTCGCGAGCCGCTCTAATGTTTCACGATTGGTGCTTTCTTCACTCTGGGTTTTCTTTGCCCGCCCTGGCTTGTGCTTCCGGTGCTTGATGTAGGCGAGGACTTGGGGGACCGAGTCAGGGTTGAATGGTTCTTTCCAGAACCAGCGCGTGACGGAGGCAACGGAGAGATCCAGTTCTCCAGCTGCATCAGGATGTTGTTCGCCCCGTGGCTCGCCATGTCCACCAGGCAGTCGATCACAGCGATGGCGTCGACTAACTTCTGCAGCTCCGCAGCGTCGGCAGACGAGGACCTCCCGGAGGACGATCTTCTCGATAACCTGCGCTTTGGCATACAGCTCCTGTTTGATCTCGCTCACCGGTTTCCCGGCTCGCAGTTTTCCCTTCCTGGTGAACGCGCTCGCCTTGACGTGCAGGATCTCGGCAGCCGGCGGCTTCTTCAGCCCCTCCTTCGGCGTCAGCGGCTGCAGCGCCTCCGGGATGCACGCCTGCAGCGTCCCCAGCCGCTGGCGCGCCTTCCCGGCCAGTTCCCCGTGGAACACCGCCAGCTGCTGCCGGTCGACCTCCAGCCCCACCAGCTGCGCTGGCCTCAGCACTTTCGTCAGCAGCTCGTGGGTGTGCCGCATCGCCATGGCGTACATGCCCTGGCTGTAGAGGTCTCTCGTCACCCCGAAGCCGACCCGGTGCGTCTGCAGCGCATCGATGGCGGCGTACCTCGCGGGGTCGGTATCGGCCAGGTGCTTCCACGGTCCCCAGCTGCTGTAGAAGGGCGCGACGAACCCGAGCCCCCGCGGCACGTCGCTCTGCAGGAAGTGCCACAGCCACATGAGGTCGACCACCCGCGTCGAGTCCTCCTCCTTCATCAGGCCGGCTCTGACCTGCCTGGCGAAGTCGTACTCTCTGTTCCACATCCATATGCATCCAGGGCTCGCATACAGCCGCTGCAGGTGGTCGAGGTACAGCCCGTCGTGCGGGACGGTGATGCCCTCATCCGGGTGGCAGGCGACGTTGTGCCGCAGGAGCTGGAAGGAGGTGTCGTCGGCGCCGATCTCCCCTTCGTCCTGGCCGCCGGCTTTGTCCGGTGTCTCGACGTCGCTGCTGATCGGGTAGGCGGCGGGGTCTGCCGTCCTCGCGGCGACCACCTGGTCGACCCAGGCCTTGAACCACTCGACCGGCGGGTCAATCACCAGGTTCCCTGGTTCCACCGGCACCGTGAACTGCTCGCGCAGCTCCTCAGCTCGCTGCAGGTCCCACAGCACGGTGCCAATGAGGTTGTGCGCGCCCCGCTGCAGGTAGCTCGGGTGGAAGGTCGGCACGACCCAGAAGCGGTTCTTCGGGTCGCGCAGCTTGGCCCCGTGGAAGTCCTGGACCCTGACCTTCTTCCGGTGCTCCAGGTGCATCACTCGCCTGAGCGCCGCCATCCCCATCGGCACCACGACCCGGTGCGGCTCCTTCAGGGTCTCCCGCAGGTAGGGGCAGTGCCCCATCGCCGGGTAGTACCAGGGCGCCCTCTCGTCGAACCAATCGCCGGGCGGGTGGCAGCTGACGACGTTGTGAACGCGGATCGCGTCTCTCCGCCAACCCAGGAGGTTGAGCAGACGCGTCAGCATGCCACCCGCATCGCCCATGAACGGGCGACCTGTGAGGGCCTCGGTGTAGCCGAGGCTCTCGCCAACCAACAGGAGCCAGCTCTCGGGCGGCCCGTCAGCCGGCGCGAAGCCCTCGCCCTTCTGGTCGAGCACGCACCCGCGGCAGCCGGCAGGGTGTGGGAGCCGCATCAGCTCTGCTCCTTCAACAGCTGCAGCAGCTCCGGGTACGCGATAGCCACCTGGACCCCGTCCCACACGCCCTGCAGGTAGCAGCTCCTGGCGACGCTCTCGACGATGTTCTGGTCCGCGCAGCAGCGGCGCACGATCGCGTCGGTACGCCGGTCGGCCAGCAGCATGTACTCGTGCGGCACCAGGATGGTCTCGGTCTCCTTGCGCCGCATCAGCGCCGCCAGCCCTCGTAGCGCCGCCGGCTGCCCCGCGGCGTCCGGTCCTTCGCCGCCTCGATGTTCCTGACCGCCCGCCGCTGCCCCTCACTCACCGTCCTGGTGCGCTCGACCGTCTCCTGGATGCCTTCGAGCGTCTCAGCCGCCCACTGCGCATCAGGCAGCAGCTGCTCGATCTCCTGGAGGAAGCGGTACCACTCGCTCTGCCGTTCGTCGATCGGGGTGTCCCAGCCGCTGTCTTGTGTCGGTTTTGTCGTCACCGCCCCCCTCCTTCAGTGACCCCATGCGCGTGTGGCACGGGGTCACTCTTACAAGTCCCTTACAGACCTTATGGCTTGCTTAGGCCTAGTACCGGTACTAGTTTTCGGGGAACGGGGGCCCAGAACGGGCTACTTAAGCGAAAACAGGCCTGAAAAACCCCAATAAAACCGGTGGGACGCCACAGAACCCCTGCTTCACACGCACGAGATCGCAGGTCCGAGTCCTGCAGCGCCCACCACCCTAACCCCTACGAGGCCTTCAACTTAGCGGGATCGCTCTCAGCGGTCCCCTCGCCCGTCTTCTGCTCCGACCCCTCCCCGGTACTAGCCGGTACTAGTTTCCGCCGCTCTTCCATACGCTGCATCTCGCCGTGCAGCGCCTTCCGCCCCAGCTTCAGATACTTGCTCGTCGTCTGCAGGCTCTCGTGGTCGAGCAGCATCTGCGCGGCGCGCGGGTCGAGCCCGTCATCGACCATGCTCGATGCACCCTCACGCCGCATGTCGTGCCATGTCACCCGCCTGCCGCTCTCCTTCAGCTCCTTCGACACGGCCTTCGCCTCGGCCGTCAAGCGGCCGGTGCCTGGCTCCCAGATCTGGCCCGTAAAGCCCGCCGCGCGCAGCCGCACCCGCGTCCAGGGTCGCTTCAGTTCGCCGCGCTTGCCGCCCGTGCCATCGTGGAAGATGTACTGGAGCTGCCCCCACGGCTTGCCGCTCGGGTCGAGCTTGCGGCGTTCGAGCATCGCGCGGATCTCCTTCAGCATCGGGACCACCCGCGCCTGGCCGTTCTTGGTCTGGCTGGCCTCCAGCGCGATCTCGTTGGTACTCCAACGAACCTGGTACCAGCGCACGTTCCAGACCTCGCTCTTGCGACAGCAGGTCCCCAGCGCGAAGTCGAACGCGTCCTGGAACAACTCCGCCACCCGGCTGGTGGCAATCACCGCCTCCAGCCGCTCCTGCTCGTCGTCCGCGAACCGGCGCTCGCGCCCCTTCTCGCCGAACTTCTTCACGGTCGGGACACCCTTCTCGATGAACGGCATCACCGTGACGTCCCCGCGAGGCACGGCCCAGGCGTAGACCCGCCGCCACAGGCCGAGCGTGCGGTTGGCCGCCCGCGTGCCGCCGATCTCCCGCTCGTAGCTGCGCCCGCGCTTGTCGACGATCCGCACGACGCGCTCCTCCGCGTAGGCGTCACGCACGCGCGAGATGTCGGCTACGGTGAGGCTGTTGGCGAGGATGTCGCCCACCGCGACCGGCGTGGTCGTGCCGGCGCGGACGACCTTGGTCACCATCAGGGCAGCCCACTTGTCCCGCTGCCCCTTGCTCAGGGAGCGGCTGGTGCGTACGTTCTTCGCGTGCTTGAAGAACAGCGCGCCCAGGTCGGCCATCGTCAAGCCGGCGTCGACCGCCATGGCGGCGATCTCCGGCGCCTTCGGCTTCGGCTTCTCGTACGTCCCTGCCTTGATGCGCTCCTGAACCTCCGCGGCCAGCTGGCGCGCGGTGCGCTCGGCGACGACGTGCGTGCCGCCGTTGTAGTCATCGATCTTGACCTGCCAGTACTGGCCCTTCCAGCTCCACCGCAGGTACCAGCTGTGGGGGCAGTGCGCCCACGCCTCCCGCCCGCACTTGCAGGTCTTCTGCACCCCGTGATGGTCCTTCTTTGTCGTCGTCGTCATCGTCATCGTCGCTCTCCTCCTGCTCCTACTTGACTCTCACCGGCTCCGCACAACTCTCCACCCACCCGTCGACCCAGCTTCGCCTGAAGCGGTAGTCGCCGCGCCCGTCGATCTGCGCCGCGCGGAGCTTGCCGCGCCGGATCGCCCGGTAGATCAACTTCCTGCCCACTTGCACCCGCGCCTCCACGTCCGCGGTCGTCAGCCACGGGTCTGAGTCTACCTCAGCATGCATATGCTTGTCTATCCCTGTCGTCACCGCCGGCCGCTGCGGAACTTCCACCACTCGACGACCAGGACGGCGAGCAGGCCGACGACCACCGCACTCAATAACCGCGAGCCGATCTCTAGTTCCCACATGCCTCTCCTCTCACCGCTTCACGAGCACCAGGCTCGCGAGCGTATGGTCGTCGACCGTGTTGCCGTGGTAGGTCCAGTCGATGCCGCCGAACGTGCTGAACCCGAGCCGCCGCGCCTCGCCAATCAGCTTGTTCAAGCTGTCGGCGCTGTAGATGCGCGTGCGGCTGGCGGCGCCCGCCGCCGCGTCCTGCCCCTCAGCGTTCCAGTAGGCGAAGGTCAGAAACAACAACCCGCCCGGGCGCAGCAGCCGGCCGGCGCCTGCGAGGAACTTCACCGGCGCCTCGATGTGGTCGAGGACGTGCAGCCCGTAGAGGGCCGGGCCAGGACCGGCCGGCGGGTCGTCGGCGAGCGCCTCCAGCTGACCGTGATAGCGCGCATCGAGGTAGCCCGGCGCCACGAACGGCACGCCTGCCTGGTTGATGACCAGGGCGGCTTCGCCCCGCAGGACGGCGTGCCGAATCTCCCACTGCTGCCACGCGTGCTCGGCCAGCGCTTGCTGCCAGTCGACGACCGTCGAGGAGGCGAAGTCCTCCAGGTCGCAGGTCCGCGACAGCGAGAGGCTGAGGCCGAGTCTCACCGACGCTTCTCCAGGACCAGGCTGGCGACCGAGTGGTCCTCGACCTGCGCGCCGTGATAGGTCGGGTCGACCCCACCGAACGGTGCCAGGTGATACCGCATCACCGCCGTGTTCCGCAGCTGCAGGTAGGTCTTGGGACAGAAGATTCGCTGGCGCGCCTCGTGCCCGTGTGCGGTGTCAGGCCCGCAGCGGTCCCAGAAGGGCATCGTCAGGACCAGCAGGCCGCCAGGCGCCACCAGGCAGGAGAGGTAGTAGAGGAAGTCGTCGAGCTGCGGCACGCGATCGATCGTCGAGAGGCAGGTCACCACGCTCGCCAGCTGCGCGCCCGTGCTCAGGCCCAGGATGGCGGTGATGTCGGCGTCCCAGACGCGCACGGCACAACCGGTACCCTGCGTGAGTAGCTGCTGGAAGGGCGTCGCCCCGTCGGTGACGTCGTAGACCGGGTCCCGCAACGGGCGCCCGGTCGCGTGCCACTCCCCGATCGCCTGCAGCGCCAGGGCATACTCCCACCGCCGGTGCGGCGGCTCGCCCTCCAGCTGGTAGCAGTCGACCGCCTCCAGCATCGCCCCCAGGTGCTGGTAGTCACTCGGGTCGAGCGTGCGCGACAGTAGCATATGCATCTCCAGAAGAGTGCCCCGAAGCCTCCTCCCCGCTCGGGGCCACACGGGTGGTTTGGACAAGTGGTCAGGCGGAACGATCAGCGGCTGACCGGTGTCCCAGGAGCCCGCGGGCTTACTTCTTCGGGCCGGCGTCACCCACGGCCGGGAAATAGCCCCAGCCGTAGGGCGCGATCCAGCCCCAGCCCCCGCTCTCGGGCGGCGGCTTCACCACCGTCCCGGGCGGCACATCCGGCGGCACGTCCACCGGCGGGTCCGGAATGACGATCGGGTGCGCCGGGTGCCCCGGCTGGTCCGGCGGCAACACGATCGGGTGTGTCGGCACGCCGGGTGGGTAGGGCGGCAACACAATCGGGTGCTCTGGATGCGGATAGCCACCCGGCGGGACGATCGGGTGCCCAGGCTCGGGATAGCCACCCGGCGGGACGATGGGATGCGTCGGGACGCCCGGCGGCGCCGGGATCGGGCCGCCGCCGATCGCGAGGTTGCTGTAGCCCATCACCCCCTGGAACGTGCCGTTGAAGCTCTGGCCGTTGTCCTGGGTGAAGGTGCCGTTGAGAATGACTGGGATCGCTGCCATCTGTTCCTCCTTTGTTGGTTACACGGTCGCTGTCGACTTGTCGCGGTCGCGGTTCACTCACGACAAGCTCACCATCTCGAAGTGCGTTACCTGGAAGCGCCCGTAGGTCGGTCGGAAGTCCGCGAGGCCGCAGAGCCGACCGGCCTCGGTGATCGTGGTATTCAGGACATCCGGCGGGATGTACTCAGGGAGGATCACCTGCAACTCGAACTGCGCCCTCCAGCCCGCCTTGAATGCTGGTCGGCAGCGTGTGACGCCGTTGCGCTGGATGGTCACACGGCAACGGTGCTCGTAGTCCCACTTCTTGGTACCGAGTGACGCGATCGGGGTCATCGGCAGCACGCCCGCGCGAAACAGGTCCATCGCCGACTTGCGCGGACTGCGCGGGTCCTGTCGATACTTCGCCGCATTGATGATCGTCGCGGTGAGGTAGTTGCCGGGGATACCGATGTAGCCGTCAGCGTCCCGGTAGACGTACGACTCCAGGTTGTCGGTCTTCTTTTCCTTCGACCCCTTCGGCCTGTCGGCGCCTTCCGCAATCGCCTCGACGTTCCACCCGTGGAACAGCATGTCGGCGACCCCTGTAACTTCAACGGATGCGAGATAAGGCGCCCGCGCCTGGATGAACGCGGTTGCGCCGTTGCTCACGGGACCAATCGCTGTCGGCATCGTTGTCTTCTTAGCCATCGTCGTAGCTCCTCTTCTCTGCGTTGACCACACCACGTCACACCGGACCTTGCCCCGACTTACCGCGCCCCGCCTCGGCCCGCCAAGCCCCGGCACGCCAAGCCGCGTCACTGCCCACCCGAGCGCGGCTGACCAGATCTCTCCTCACCACACCACGCCGTGCCTAGCCTGACCAAATCCAGCCATACCGTGCCTTAGCCGACCAAGCCAAGCCTGACCGAGCCACACCGAACCGTGTCGTGCCTCGCCGCGCCACGCCCCACTCGACCCTGCCCAAGCTCGCCGTCGCACAACCATGGCAAGCCCTGCCACGCCCCTCCCAACCTAGCCTCAGCACACCAGACCATGCCGAGCCCCACCAACACCAGACCCCACCGGACCAGACCCCGCCTCGCCGTGCCAGACCAAGTCAAGCCGCACCAGACCGCGCCTCGCCACGCCCCGCCTAAGCCGACCAAGCCTAGGCCTTCCTTGCCGCAGCTCACCCAAGCTCGCCACACCTAGCCAGGCCATACCCCGCCGGGCCGCACCTTGCCAAGCCAACCCGCGCCTCGCCCGACCATCGCTTGCCACGCCCTGATCACAGCCACTGCTTCACCCGTGGATCGACTGTCGCGCGCTCGTCGAGCGCCTGCGGGCTCCCCACCAATCGCAGCCCCTCGGCCGTACGTGCCCGCGAGAGGGCGACATACAACATGCCGGCGGTTCTGAAAAAAGGATCGCGGACGTTGATCTGCACCTTGTCCAGGCTCAGCCCCTGGCTCTTGTGGACTGTGCTTGCATATGCAACCCGCAGTGGCATGTAGATAATCCCCCCGACGATCTCCCACTTCCCGTCGATGAAGTCGCCCTTGCCCTGCTTGCGCAGCTCGGTCCTGCGCGCCGAGTCGCACGGCACGCGCACCGCCCGCTCGACCGGCGTCACCTTCACCACCTCGCCGGTGCGCTGCAGTCGCACATGCGCGCAGCCGTCCTCGGCGTCGACAATCGTCCCCAGGTCGCCGTTCACATACACCAGTTGGTGACTCTCGGTGTCGCGCTCGTTCGCCAGGATCATCACCAGCGCGCCGACTTTCAGCGTGAGCGTCTTCGGGATGCCCCAGGTGTGCTCGGGCTTCTCCAGCTGCCCCCACTCGCTGCGCAGCTTGCCGAAGCGGGTGCTCGGGAAGACGACCTCCCGCCCGGTGACCGCAGCCAGCCGCAGGTAGTTGTGCCGGTCGACGCTCTCGTTCTTCGCGAAGATGGTCGGCCCGTCGAAGTGCTGGTCGGTCTCCTGCTGGATGGCGTTGCGCGCTTGGAAGTAGTCGGCCACGACCTGGCCCTTGCCGCTCCTGGCGGCCCGCAGCATCTCGATGAACTCGGGGTCGGCCTGCCGGCGGATCTCGGTGAGGGTGATCACGTTCGGGGTGAACCGTCCCCACTCGCTACTCTCGAAGGCGTAGGTCGCCTTCACCGGTGAGAGCTGGAGGAAGTCGCCGACCAGCGTCAGGCCCATGGCCGGTGGCGGCGTGTCCTCATCGTCGGCAGTCCACTTCCCCAGCACATACCCCCGCCCGTTCACCTCCTCGATCGCCTTGACGATGTAGGTGAGCTGGTCGCCGGCCAGCATCGAGACCTCGTCGAGGATCAGCCGGCGCACCCCCGCTCGCCACAGCTTCCCCAGCTTCGCGGTGAGGAAGCCGTTGACGTAACTCTCCTGCAGGCTGGCGGTGTCGAAGTAACCCAGGATCGAATTGACTGTCTCGCCGCCCAGGTTGATGGCCGCGATGCCGGTCGTCGCGCAGAGGAGGAGCCCGCTCTCACGCGCCGCCCACTCCTTGGTCGCGAAGGTTTTCCCGCTGCCAGCGGCGCCAGCTAAGTAGGTGAAGGTCGGCACCGGCGACGGCCAGAGTCCGCTGTCCCCGCCTGCAGTGACAAGCGGCGTGTCGGGGCTGACCGGCGCCGGTACCGTCTCCTTGGGTACGACAGCCGGCCGGGGTACATCAGCCACCGGCGTAGGCGGGCGCAGCCCGAAGCTCAGACTCGGGTCAGGAGGGGTAGCCTGGCGCAGCATCACGTCCTCTGGATATGTTCCGCGCGCAGCCCCTTCGCCACTGTCCTGGGCTCGAACTTCACGACGCTCCCCTCCTCCAGCTCCTCGATGCGGCAGTCGTCCAGGCCGCTGTGGTGGAAGAAATAGTCACTCCCCACATCGCCGCCCTCGGTGCAGCGGATGAAGCCGAAGCCTCGCTCGGGATAGACCCGGTAGATGCGTCCGCGCGCACTCGGTACGACCGGCACGTCGTCGTCGGGCGTGACCATCTTGTTGCTGCTGTTGCTGACCCCCACGGCTGTCCTCCTCAGTTGCTGTCCGGATCGAAGCGCATTCGCTTCATCGTCATGCCGACCGCCTCGACCTCGCCCTCGGCGGTCAGCTCCGGTTCTGTCTGGATGAACTCCTGGAGGAGGCTCACGATCGGCCGCAGGTGGTGGCCGGCGATGACATAGTCGTGCTCACCGCAGATGTCACACTCGATGAGGAGCTGCACGACGAGGAACGGCTTGCCACCAACCTCCGCTGGCGGCTCGACAGTCACCGCACGACCACGCACTTGGGCTCGCATTACTCGTCCTCCTCCCAGGGCCGCAGGAGGAAGCGCGGTGTCGCCTCCCCGAGATAGGCCCCAAGGGTGTTGTAGGAAAACCATTCGCGCGCGTCCTCGTCGGTCATGCCGGCCTTCTTCAGCGCCGCGAGCACCTTCGCCTCGTCGTAGACCACCGCCAGCTCCTGGCCGTAGCCTTCGACCAGGCCGAGGATGGCCTGGTCGAAGTGCTCGGGCGGGTCGAGGAGGATCAGTTCGACGTCGTGGTCCAGCGCCCACTGGTTGATGACCGCGCGCGTCGGGCTGCTCCTTTTCCCCACCTTTGCCATGCCCACTCAGCTCAGCTCCTCAGGTTGTCCAGGTTCGCCCAGGCGTTCATCCAGTTCCCGCAGGCGCTGCACATCACCTCGAAGGGCACCTGGCCGTTGGCGTCCTTCGGGACGTCCTCCTGGTAGTACTTCTCGCCGCAGCCGTGGCTGCCCTCGATCTTCGTGAAGGCGCCGTTCTGGTCCTTCGCGCGCTTCTCGCGCTCCTTGCTGCACGTCCAGCTGTAGCGGATGTCGGCCCCGAACTCCCGGCCGGCGTGCTTCTGGATCATCGTCATGTATTCGCGGTTGCTCTTCGGCTTGCCCTTCTCGCCAAGCGCGCGGAGCAGATAATCCAGCTCGCTCGCCACGACCGACCGGTCCTTACCGCGAGGCCGCTCGTTGTTCGTCAGCCGCGTCTCGAAGGGCTCGTTGTTGTTCTTCCCTCCAGGCGACTGCACGATGAGCAGCGGATGGTCGCGGTCGAGCACCATGCGCACGCGCTGCGGCGGCGTCTTATCCGGCACGTCGAACAGGTCCCACACGGCGTTCAAGTCACTGGGTAACTTGAAGCGATAGCTTCCAGCTGGCGGCGGCGGCGCCCATCCTCCGAAGGTCGGGAGGTCTTCTAAGTCCTGTCCTGCGGTCGGGAGTACCTCATCCTTCAGTTGCCCTGCCAGCTCCGTTAGTGTCTTTCCCATCACTTGACTCCTTGACATCAGTCGGCACTCTCGCCGGTGGCTTCATGCCAGGCGGCGGCGGAGTCGTCGTCATCGTCGTCATCGGAGTCGTCGTCGTCGTCGTCGTCGGTGTCGAGTTAGTTGGGGCTTCCACGCGAGCCGTCCGCTTGCGGGCGGTAGCGACCGGTGCGGGGACCGCCAGTGCGCCACCATTGCCCGCAGCTGCGACGGCCGTCGGTGGGGCTCCGGGTGCCTGGGCAGCCGGCGGCTGCAGCGGTGGCATGGGTAGCCCCGCGGGAGCTGGCCCCGGAACCTCGACGTTCTGTTCGGTGACGAGATAGCTCTCGCCGTAGTCGCTCGGCGTGCCGGCGAGGCCTGGTGCGCCAGGGATCTCCTTCGCGAGGCTCGACGCCAGGTCGGCATCGAGCAGCTGGAAGACCTTCCCCAGGTTCGCCATCGCCCAGGGCTGCCCGATCGGGTCGACTAACTTATCGGGGAGTCCGGTCGGCGAGGCAGACGTCTTGAGTAAGTGCCGGCGGTTCTGCGGGTCGACGAAGGGACGCAGGTAGAGTGCGTAGTGCTCCTTGCCAGCCTCGTCCACGTCGCGCCCCATCTCGAAGACGTTGCCGAACCAGGCCGAGGCCTCGTCGGTCGCGGCGCGCCCGGGGAGCTTGGCACCGACGATGGGCAGGCCGCCCTCGTCGGTCGCTTCCATACTCAGCGCGGTGAAGACGGGGCCCTCGACCAGGTAGGGGATCGAGAGCGAGTTATTCACGAACTGTTGCCCACGCGACTGGCCGAAGCCGACGTCGGCTCTGTTGTTCCCGCCTAACTTCACCGAGCCACTGACGACGACGCCGCCGAAGGCCGGCTTCTCGCCGCCTATCTGGCCCGAGCCGCGCGCGTGGTCCATGTGCTCCATCACCACGCCGGTCATGCTCGTCATCCCGTCGTAGGCGACGCCGCCGACCATCTCGAAGCCGCGTGTCCGATGCACGTCTTCCCGTACCGTCAGCTCCGGCAGCGTGTGGATGTTCTTACAGCTGGCGCAGAAGGTCGGGGTGATCTGGGCGCGCGTCGGCAGCAGCGCCAGGAGGTTACCGGTCTTGGTGCAGCGCACGTCATACTGCGTCGTCACGGGCGCCACCAGCTCCACGGCCGGCGAGGTTTCCCCCGTCTCGACGTTGATCTTCCTGGGCCAGTAGCCGCGCGTGGCGAGATAGAGGGTCTCAATGCCTAGCCCTTCGGCGCTCCGGGTCCTCGCGCGCCAGAACCTGATCAACCCCTGCTTCATCAGGGCTTGTAACTCAGTCGGTACGGCGCCGCCGTCCCAGGAGTAGAGCAGCAGCACCTTGTGGTAGGTCTCCCAGAGATAGCGGGCGAAGCTCGCGAGCAGGCTCGTCTTGCCAGCTCCGGGAACGCCGAGGATCAAGGTCGCCGTGAAGATGCGCTTGGCGGCGGCTGGCGTCTCAGCCACGGGGCACCGCCCCCTCGATGACGCAGCGCACCGCGGCGTCCTTGGCTTCGAGCAGCTTGCGTAGCACCACCGTGCGTTCCGGGTTTTCGGGATACTTCTCGATGACCTGCCGTGCGAGGTCACAGAACGGTTGGCTCGCATCGCGCAAGCGGTTCGGTAAGTGCTCGGCGACGAAGAACTGCAGCATTCGCTCAGGCACGGGGCTTCTCCTCGCGCGTCACCACGCGCATGCCGAACAGGGGGTCGAGCAGTCCGTCGCGCAGGTCGGCCTCGAACTGGTCGCGCACCCTCAGCAGCTCCTTGCGCTCGGCGACCGTCGTGTGGTCCGAGGCGAGGACGATGAGCGCTCGCCGATAGGCCACATAGCGCAGCGTCAGCGCGTCGGTGGCAAATTCAGGCATGGACCCCTCCCATCGGTCGGAAGTGTGCGATCAGCTCTTTGACTTCCTCGGCGCTGCACCACTCGCCCGCGTCGACCTCCTCGGGGTTGTTGTCGAGGACGTTCCTCGCGAAGTACTCCAGCGCGGCGGCGATGGTCCGAGCGGCGCGCCCCTGGTTGCTCACGGTGTGCGCCTCCTGCTCCCGTGCGGCGTGCTGCACCAGCGCCTGGCGTGCGGCGAGCACACCCGCCTCGTAGCCGGCGAGCCAGGCCTGGTCGATGCCGACGTGCGGGTTCATCTCGGCGAACTGCTGCGCCGCTGCTGAGAGCGGTGTCGCCGGCTGAATGACCGGCGGCCTGGGCGGTGGCGCGCTCGTCGCTCGCGACGCCTGGTCGACGTGATAGGCCTGAGCGCGACCGGCGCCACAGTGCGGGCAGCCCTTGGTGAAGTCGCCCTGGTTCTCGGTACCGCATGCCGGGCAGGTCCAGGCCTCGATGTCACTCGACCCGGCGGCGTAGTGGCGGCTGCCGCTATCGATCGGGCTCACAGCCCCGGCCTCGTCTCGACGTCGCGCGCGTAGGAGCGCTTCCACACCCGGTCGCTCACGGGGGGCAGTTGGTGCTCAGCGCGCCACTTATCCAGGTCCTGCCGCGTGAACCCTTTGGTCGCCTTGTGCTTGTGACAGCCGCAGCAGAGGCCGCCAGGCCCCCGCCGCTTGCATATGCATGTCGCTCCGCAGATTGGGCACGCCATCACCGCCTCCACCACTGCGTCGTGAACACCTCGCGCCAGGTGTGCGGCACCCGCGAGTACGGAATGCACCAGGCGACTACCACAGCTACCCACAGCAGGATCGTCATCGTCGTCGTCACCACTCCTCCTCTCGCGTCGGCGGCAGCGGATGCTCGCGGAACCAGACCTCGATCGCGTCCTGGATAGCCTGGGCGAGCTGCATGCGCCGTGCTTCGCGTACGTCGAACCCGTATCTCCGTACCTCGTCGTCCTCGTTGAGGAAGCGGTCGGCCAGCTTCAGCACCATCGGATCGAAGGGCTTCGCGACCCGCCTCGGGCTCATCGCTCGTCCTCCTCCTCGGCCTCGGCGGCCTCCTTCGGGAGCAGGCCACGGTCGATGGCTTGTCGCAGCTCGGGGTCGTGATGCGGCAGGCGCGGCTGATACTGGCCGCTGCCGACCGGGTCGTCCCAGCCCTGGTGCCGGTGGCACACCGGCACGAACTCACACTGGTGGTCTTTCCCGAAGGGGCGGCACGCCCAGCTGCAGGGGATGCGCAGGTCGAGCGCCTCCTGGAACTCGGGGCTACTCCAGGCGTAGCCGTTCGCCTGCAGCTCGTACAGCTCCCAGAGGTGCGCCTGCCAGCGGCTCTCCTCGCCGGCCATGCTGGTGGTGAGCGCCCGCAGCTGCTGGTCCTGCCGGTTCATCGGCCCGAGGATGAAGCACACCCGGTCGAGGATGCTCGCCGGGAGGTTCCGCACCCAGAACTCATACGCGCCCAGGCTCGGGTCGCTGCCCTGATACGCGCGCCAGGTCGGCCAGTCGCTCTCATCGAGCAGCCAGATGCCGGTGCGCTTGTGCGCACGGCTCGCTCGCCGAGTCTCGCCCTCGTTGTCGGTCCACTCGTAGGCCGGCAGCCAGTCGTCCTTCGCCAGTGGGGGATTGCCAGGCCGGCGATACCCGTAGCAGAGCGCGCTCTGCTGCCGGCGGATGTCATCCGGGTTATACCGATCGCGCTTCCGCCCGCCCTTGTTCAGCCCGATGATGTACAGCTCGGTGACCTCGTGGCCGTACTTCGCCTCGACGTCGAGCGTCCCGAGCGCGAGCTGCGCATCGGTCTCCCACTGCTCGGCCCAGGCGTCGCTGTCCCAGCCGGTGGTTTTGCATTCCAGGTAGGCGAAGGTCTGGCCGCCGCGCCGCTGCGCCAGGAGATCCGTCCGGATCATCAGCGCCTTACCGGCGCAGCTTCGGCGGATGTGTTCAGCGGTGTCGAGCGGGGGTGCCCCGCAGCTGCAGGAGAGGAAGTGCAGCCGCTCCTCCTCGATGGCGCGCACCTGGTAGGCCGCGTGCAGCCAGGGGAGGAACTTCAAGCGCAGCGCCCAGAGCAGCCCTGAGATCAGCGCGACCTGTTCGTTGATCGTCTCGTCGGTCTGCGGGCCGGAGAGGATGCCGCGGAAGCCGCGCCCCTCGACGCGGTTCAGATAGGCGTTGCAGATGCCGTGGACGATGCCGCGCGTCTCGCCGACATCGGGCAGGCGGTCGTGTTCGGCGAGGATGCGGGTATACGCTTCCAGCCCCTGGTGCACCGAGATACCAGTGACCAGCGGGAGCGACTCGCGGCGCGCGGTGATGCCGTAGCCAGTGGGGCCGAAGTGGTACCCGAGGTAGCGAGCCCTGGCGCAGCGGCTGGTGCCGAGCTTGAAGCGTGAACGGTCGGTGAGCCAGATCGTAGAAGGCGCAGGGGTTCCCTGATCCGTCGCCATCGTCGTCATCGCAGGCCTCCGCTGGGAAGACAGAGCTACGCTGTCGTCGTGGTCGTCGGCGTCGTCGTCGTTGTCGTCGTTGTCGGTGGGCCTGAACCTAGGCCCAGAACTCAGGAGGCGGTCAAGTGCCGCCTGCCTTCCGGCGCCGTCGTGGCTTGAGGATCGCCTCGACGGGGACGCCGGTCGCTTTCGAGATCCGAAGCGCTACTCTCCCGCTGGGGTTTCTCCCTCCATTGCACAGTTGCGAGATCGTCGACTGGTTCACCCCGACTCGCCGTGCCAGGTCGTGCTGGCTTTCGCCGCTCTTCCTGAGATACGCGCGCAGGGTCGGGGCTGCCAGCTCTGTGAGTTTCGGCACGCTGCTCCTCCGCCGCTTCGCCATCGGGTTACCCCCCCTGACGGCGGAGACGCAATTTACTTCGCAGTCATCCGGTGCTGTCAAGACGTCACAGTTTCTTCACAGCTCCGAGGGTTCGGAGGAGGCGATGTCTGGCTGTAATTGCTAGACGGGCGATGACTTAGGGTAATTGCCTGCTACGCCTGGTCGGATATGCTTCAGGCACTATACCCAAGGGCTTGGGGTGGTGTATTGCTGTGGGACATCAGCCGAGGTCGGCAAAACTGTAGGGAAAAACAGCGCTCTCTGTAGCTTTCTGGGACTTTCTGGGTCATCTAGGGACATTCCCTATAGTGCGTGTGTCGTGACTTCTATACGGTTCATCGGGGGCCACCGCGCGCCGGCAGCCCCCGAGTGTGCGTGCCTACGCTTCCGGCCGGCGGTGCAGCATCCAGCGGGTCATGTTCCCTTTGCCCACCTTGCGCAGCCCCTCCATGGTGCCGAGGATCTGCGCGATGCGCGACTTGGTGAGGTGGATGCCGTGCTGCTCGAATACCTGGTGCAGCTCCGCGCTGCTGCGCGGGCCCTCCTCCATCGCCTCGCGCAGGAGCGTGTGCCGCTCCTGCTGGGTGAGTACCCGCTGCTGGCTCGGGGCGGCGCCGTTGCCGTTGTCGCGCTGGCTCGCGCGCATCTCAGCCGCCTGGCTGTATGCGCGCTCAGCGGTGCGCTGCTTCTCGCTGGTGCCGAGCGCGTCCATCACCTTCGCCGCGATCTCCAGCGCCTCGGCCTGCGTGCGGAGCGTGGCCGCCTGGGCGCGAAGCTTGTCTCCTAACGAGGTTGTCATTGTCGTCGTCTCCTACTGCGGCGCCTTCTGGTCGACCACCGTGGTCGGCCCGATCAGCGCCGCCATCTGTTGCCGCATGGTCTCCTCGGTCTCGCCTGCGAAGATCACGATCTTCAGGTTGGCCGGGATCGCCATGCCGTGTGACTCACGCGTCAGATCAATGGGTCGGCCCTTCTCCAGCAGCTCGCGGTTCCTGCGGGAGAGCCCGAGGATGAGGAGCAGCTTATCGTCGTCGAGGTGAGCGTTCGCAATGAACATCGCCCACCCCTATACCGTCTGTTGCCGCTCGTCGAACCGCGCCACCCGCAGCTGGTGCGCCTGGTCTCGCCGCTGCCGCTGCCGGCGTCGCTTCTCCTTGGCCTCCCTGGCCGCTTCCTGGGCCTCCTGGTGCTTCATCGAGGGGAAGCTGACCTGCCGCACCCCCTCGGCTCGATGCTTCGCTACGTAGGTCTCCAGCGTCCCCAGGTTCTTGGCCTCGAAACACGCCCCGAGCACCGCGAGGCTGAACACCCCGAGCCTGGGCACCACCAGCGAAGGCGGCGGCACCTTGTCGTAGACGTATCGCAAGTTGGGCACCTGGAACTGGTCGCTCAGGATGGCTCCCAGGCGCCTGGCCGCGAGGAAATTGAAGCAGCCGACTGCCGCCAGCTGCCCCCGGGTGAGGAGGTCGCTGCCGATGACGATGACCGCGCCGGTCTGGTTCTCCTGCAGCTGTTTGACGGCCGTTGAACCGAGGATGGCTGGTGCGAGATTCATGCGGCCTCCTCTTCCGGCACCGTGTCGAGCGCCGCCATGGTCGCCTTCACCCCGCCGCGCCCGAGCGCCTTGAAGAACGCCCGCAGCGCATCTCTCAGCTGGAACACCTCCTTCGGCGTTCCGCACTCAATCGTCCAGCGCACCTCCTTCCAGAACTGGTAGTACGCCGAGCTGGTGGTGTAGCCCTCGCCCTCGCGCGTGCGCAGGATCTGCGGCTGGAGGCGGATGCGGATCGGGCGTCCCTTCCGCTCCTTCACCGCTTCGTAGACCGGCTGGTCAACATCGAACACCGGGTCTCCTGAATATTCGGTCTGCATCTTCTTCGGCATCGTCGGTCCCCTCCTTCGGGACGCTCCACCCTAACATGCAAAGCAACAAAGCAACAAAGCTTCTAGCCTACAAAGCTGGGCTCCAGCTGGTGTCATCTTTCGCTGCGCCCCCCACCACTGGGGAGGCTTGACTCGGCCCCTGCTGAGGGTATGAAGTGGCGCCTTTCCCGAACAAAAACTCCGAATTCTGAGGTGCCTGCTATGCCCCAAACAGCCCCAGCTGACCCTCCTGCTCCCCCTCCAGCTGGTGTGCTGCTCGACCCCATTCCGGTCGTCATCCCGGCCGGCGGGATCAGCCTCTTAGCCGGCGCGCCGAACGTGGGCAAGACGGCGCTCCTGGCCTGGCTCCTGAAGTCGCTGCGCGACGGCACGCCCATCTTTGGGCATCAGCCCAATCCGCTGCCGGCCATCGCGGTCATCGCAGCCGACCGCCGCTGGGAGCGGGGCGCCGGCTTCTGGTTCGACCGGATCGGCTACCCCGAGGTGCTGCACTACGCCATGGCCGACGACAAGAGCTTCGACCCCAGGTCGCTCCGGCGCCGCTTCGAGCGCACCCAGCGGCTGATGGAGATGGTCGACCGGTTGAAGCTGCCAGCTGGCAGCCTGGTGTGCCCTGACCCGATCGGTCTGTTCCTCGGTGGCAACCTGATTGACTACGACACCTGCGGTGTCGCCTGTCATGAGATCCGGGTGATGCTGCGCGACCGCTCGCTGACGATGCTGGGCCTCGCGCACTCCGCGAAGCTGAAAGCCGACCCGCGCGAGCGCTACATGCGATTGCAGGACCAGATCCTGGGCAGCACAGCGATCTTCGGGTTCAGTGATACCCAGATGTATCTCGCCGGCCCCGAGGAGATTGGCGAGCCCTACTACGCCTTCTTGTGGCATCCGCACGGCGCACGGCCCGAGACCTTCCACCTGTCCAGGGACGAGCGCGGGCTGTTCGTCCCGTATGCCGGCACCTCCGACCAAGGCAACTGCACGCGCGTCCTGGCGCTCGTCCCGGAGAACGGTGACGAGATCACCTACATCGAGCTGCGCCGGCTGGCGGCGGCCATCCCACTCAGTTCTGCGACCCTGAAGCGCGTGCTGCAGACCCTGCTGGAGCGCGAGCGGATCGTCCGCAGCCGCCGCGGAGCCTACCGGCGCACGACGGTGCAGTGAGCGGGTAATGCCCCAGCGCAAGTTGATCCTGCGCAACTGGCAATGCCCCGGCGACATCGTGATGATGACAGCCGCCGTGCGCGACTTGCATCTGAGCTATCCCGGCCAGTTCCTCACCGACGTGCGTACGCCCTGCCCGCAGCTGTGGGCGCACAACCCCTACATCACGCCGCTGGCTAACTCCGAGGCGCCACTCTTCCAGTGCGACTACCCGCTCATCTGGAAAGCGAACCACGAGCCCTGGCACTTCGTGCACGGGTTCAGCGACTACCTCAATGAGAAGCTGGGGCTGACCATTCGCACGACGGCGCACAGAGGCGACATCTACCTGACCGAGGCAGAGAAGGGCCAGCGCACCCAGGTCGAGGAGGTCGTCGGGCAGAAGGTGCCCTACTGGCTGCTGGTCAGTGGGGGCAAGCTCGATGTCACCGTCAAGTGGTGGGCTGCCGAACGGCACCAGGCGGTCATCGACCACTTCGCTGGCCGCATCCTGTTCGTGCAGGTCGGCAACGCGGGGGACGAGCATCCGCCGCTCAGGGGCGTGGTCGACCTGCGCGGCCAGACCGACCTGCGCCAGCTGGTACGCCTGGTCTATCACTGTCAGGGCTGCGTCAGCCCGATCTCGCTCCTGATGCACCTGGCCGCTGCCGTGCCCTGCGACCCCTACGGCCCGAAGAACCGCCCGTGTGTGGTCATTGCCGGCGGCCGGGAGCCGCCGCACTGGGTCGCCTATCCCCACCACCAGTTCCTGCACCGCGTCGGCGCCTTGCGCTGCTGTGACGACGGGGGCTGTTGGAAGAACCGGGTTGTCCCCCTCGGCGACGGCGACAGCCGCGACCGCCTGGAGGAGCGCTGCGTGGATGTGGTCGAGCTGGAAGACCCGAGCATGAAAGACCCGCTCGTCACGCACCGCTACGCCAAGACGTCGCGCGTGCTGCCGCGCTGCATGCACCTGGTGACGGTGGCCGATGTGGTCCGCGCAATCGAGCTGTACTTCGAGGGCGGCGCTCTACGCTACCTGATGCCCGAGCAGAGCGCCGCCAGCCGGCCGCACGTACGCGACTAGCCGTCAGCGACTTCCTCGCCCTTCGCCCGGCGCAGCAGCCGCCAGACAGCACTATCGACCGCGCCCAAAGCGAACACCCGCCCGAACGCTTCGTCGGTGCTGACGCCCCGGCCGACCACCTCGGCGCGCCGCTTCAGCAGCAGCTCCTCGATGGCCTCCAGCTCCGCGATGACACCCTGGTCGAACCGCTTCATGTGCGCTCCCTCCTGCTAGCTGATGCGAAGAGACGGTTCCGCGAGACGGTATATCCCCCTGGAAATACCCCCTCTACAGGGGTTATCCCCTGTACGTACATATATTTAAACTAAAGCTCACGATCTCCCGAGCCGTGAGCCTACGAGCCTCCGGCGGTACAAGGCTCACCGAAAGCTCAGGGTACTGAAACAGTCCAAGGTATGGGGAACAGGGCAGTTAGCCCGAAAGCTCACTAAATCCGGTGAGTAGGAGGGGTACCCCCTAGCTCAGCCAGTAGCCAGCTCAGCGGGTATGTCATCAGCAGAGCTGCCCCTGGTGGCACGCCGCCAGCCGGCAGCACGTACGCGAACAGAGACGTGGTCTCCCGAATAAGTGGGGATCCTGTGTACCTACCGGTACGTACGAAAGCCCGGCGTTGCCCAGCTTGGACTGCATACCTGACCTGGGGAATGCCCAGGCAGGCGCCAGACTGGGACGCCGGGCTGTCGAGAGTTTAGCGCTTGCCGTTCCGCTCGATGGCGTCCATCAGCTGCAGGTAAGCGAAGACAGCGAGGCCGACGAGGATGGCGTCATGCCAGCTGCCAGGGGTGGTGAGAGCGTCGAGCAGGCCAGTCATCGCCGCACCAGCGCGTTGACGATCCACGCGAAGAGGCCAGTCAGGGCGATGCCCGACCCGACGGCCCAGATGATCAGGTCGTTCTTGGCCTTCTGGATATCGGCCCGCAGGTCGCCCCGCAGGCCCTCGATCAGCACGCGCAGGTCCGCGAGGTCGGCTCGCGTCGCCGCCTCGCTGCGCGGCACGACCGCTTCGGCCGCTTTGACCGCGACCTCCTCAGAGACGTGCGCGTCACGCAGCGCACGGTATAGCTCGGTCACCATGACACTCATACACGGATCTACCTTTCTCGGTGTCGTCATCGTTAGCAGGTGTGTCGGCGTTGCCCCGCCTGGACTGCAGACCCGCCGCTGCTGTCGCGGGCTGGTCGGGCCAGCCGACTGTCGCAGCGGCGGGCGCCAGACGGGGACGCCGACACGAGGGTTAGTCTAAATCCGCGATGGGCGGCCGGGGGCGCCGCTCGGCTTTCTTGGCGAGGTTCTGGGCCCAGACGAGGGGCTGGCGCAGAAGCGGGCCAGCACCACGCGCACCGGCTTTCCCAGGTAGGCGGCGATCGCCTCGATGTCGCCGGGCACGCAGCTGCCGGGCTGCCGGGTGCAGCAGCTGACGCACTCGGGGCAGGCGCAGGTCGTGCGGTCGAAGGGCGGCGCGACCGGCGGGGCGCTCATCGGGCCCCTCCCTCGCCGCCCGCCGCAGGCGCCCCGCCGGTCAGGTCTTCAGGCGGCAGGTCGGCGAGGCAGTCCTGCGCCAGCACGGGACTCGCGCCGATTGCCGTGCAGACCTCCTGAATGGCCTGCGGCAGGCGCCCGTGAGCGCCAGCCGCCAGCAGCTGGCCGCCGCGCGCGTCGCGCTCGCCCTGCCAGCTGGTGCGGTACGCCCCGTAGACAATCGTGCGGCCGTCTGTCTGGTGCTGCCGGACCTTGAGGGTCCAGTGCCGGGTCGCGTTGGCCTCGTAGCCGTTGCCGCCGGTCCACGTCGACGCCTCGGCCAGCACCGGCCAGTCGTCCTCGGCGATACGCACCGGCGGTCGGCCGGTCAGGGTGATGGTGCGCAGCTTGCGCTCCGGCTTCGGTGCCGCCGCCGCTGCTGGCGGCGCGTCAGGCACGCTGTAGCGCCCAGCCGGACGGGCCGTCGTGTTGCTCTGCTGCGTGTGCTGGGGTGTCGCTGCAGCAGTTGGCGGCGTGAAGGCCGGGTTAGTGTCGGTCGTGCCGCCGCGCAACCCGTCGCACTCGCTGTTGTCGGGGTAGTGATAGCTCTTGCAGACCGCGCAGTAGCGGTGCTGCCTCTCGGGCGTGTCAGCCATGGTCGTGTCCTGTTCTATCGATGGTGCCGGGGAACCGCCCGGCGTCGGTCGTGCCTCTCTCAGTGTATCGGTCGGTTGTCTCGCGTCCCAGCAGTCTGCCCGGCACTCAGGGTGCCAGCATCAACAGTAGCTGCTCGGCCCCGTAGACGCGCCGCGCCTCGCACACGGGGCACGGGTAGCGGCGCGCGTCGGGCTCCACATTGTCGACCTCTGCCCCACACTGGAGGCAGAGGCCTTGCTGCTGGTCGGCCCGGACGAGCGCTTCGATGCGCTCTAGGGTGATCGAGGGGTGGAGCGCCATTACTGCTCCTCCTCGCTGCTGCCTGCAGCTGCCGGCGGTGGCTCAGGGTGCCAATCGGCCAGATGTTTGTTGACCATGCCGGTCAAGATGCTGGTCGCCGCTCGGGCGTTGCGGCCCTGGCGCCTGACTGAGACTCGCGTATTGCAGAGCGGGCACATCCAGTACCGATGCGTCGGTGTCAGCCGCACCGCGCTGCGGTCGATGGTGTTCTTCGGCATCAGCGCGCCTCCTCGACCACATCGCCGTCCACGGTCGCCGCTGGCAGCTGCCGGGGCTGCTCGGCCTCCAGCCGCTGGCGCTCGGCCTCGACCGCTTCCTGCTGCCACCGCCAGACCATGCGGTTGACGCTGTCCACGCCCTCACCGATGCTGCCCCAGTCCCACCGGTAGCCGCTCACCTGCTGCTGCCTACTCGTGCGCTCGCACGCGATGCCCTCGCAGCCCAGCGCTTCGGCGAGCCGCCCGACGAGCGTCCCGAAATTCCCCGGCTCGCCCCGCTGCTCGCGCAGCTTCTCCAGCCGCTTGTCAATGGTCGCGAGGGTCTTCTGCATCCGGGTGACCTGCTGCAGGTCGAGCCGGAACACGTCGTGATACTCGATGCTCCAGCCGTAGACGGCGCTCTGCCGGTCGGTCGCCCGCTGCGTGCGCTCGTCGCCTTGTGCCGTCAGCTGCAGGCCGGAGTACTTGAACCCGGCGCTATAGTCGTCGTCCACGTAGACCGGGACGTGCTGGTGCGCCGACTGGTCGTACTGCTGGCCCCTGACACGTACGCGCAGGTGGAAATAGCCGTTGCCCCGCTCCTCGCTGACTGCGAGATAGAGCGGCTGGTCGGTCGTCTTGGTTCTCGTCTTGGTTGCCATGGTGTCCTCTGCTGTCCTGTTCGTGGGTGCCGGATGGCCCTCCGGCGGGGCGTGCCGCTCAGTCTACCTTGCATATGCATCGCGGCACACGCATATGCAACCTCTAGGCGCCAGCAGCTGCTGGCGCTCACTCGCCGCTATCCTGCCCCTCGGCAGAGACGGCCTTGCGAACCCTCGCCGCCTCATGCAGCTCGCTCGCGGCCTCGCTCAGGCTCGCCGTCGCGGCCTGCAGCCGGGGGCTGTCGTACTCCTCGCCCAGTGCCCAAGCCGTCGCCAGCGTCAACTCGACGGCCATGGCGAGCGCCTCCAACTGCTGGGAGATCGTCTTGTGCGTCGTGCGCTGGCGGCGCCGGGCGCGGTCGAGCAGATCGTCGCGGGTCGGGCGCTCGTCCACCTCCAAGCCGCTCGACGGGCAGTCGCTCTGGTTGAACAGGTGGATCGGCAGCTTGCCGTCCACCAGCTGGAAGCTGGCAGAGCAGTCGGGGCAGACGTAGTAACGCGGTCGTGTCGTCTTCATCGTCGTTCGCTCCTTTGTGGGTGATGGCTGGTCTGGTCATCGTCAGTCGAGGCCTCACGCCCCGATACCCGCCCACGGTCCGCGTGGGCAGTTTCGACCGGTCAGTTAGTCGCGCCAGTCAAGGTCGTACTTCTCCGGGCTCATCTCACTCGTGCGTGTCCGGTTCGTAGCACTGCTCGCACGTCGCGAGCCCGCACCCATACTCCACGCCCGGCTTGGGCCGCATGCCGGGCGGTACCGCTGGTGCGTCAGGGTGCAGCTGCGGGTGCGCGTGCAGCTGCAGCCGGGCATAGCTCGCGATGCGGGTGGCCGTGTCGGCAATGTCCTGCCACCCGGCGGTGTTCAACTCGCCGGGATTGTCGCGTTCGTTCTCCAGCATGCTGGCGATATCGAGGGCCAGCTGCGCGTGGACACGGATCGGGGTTCGCTTGGTCATGGTCGTATCACTCCTCAAAGGGCGCCCCCAGCAGCTGCCGGGGGCCGGTTTTCCTGTCTGGTCTAGCGGTCGTCCAGGTTGAACTGGTCGCAGCCGCCCTCGGTCTCGTAGTAGCTGCGCGCCCAGCGCTCCATCGCGGTGCGCGCTCGGTTGTTGAACCGGGGCTGGTAGTCGCCAGCCCTCAGGCGGCGCGTGTTGTCGGCCTTGGCCTGCTGCAGGCGCCGGCCGTGTTCACGGCGGCAGCGGAGGCACTCACACTGGCTGTCGTAGGGGTGCTTCATGAGTCCGTCTCTCCAAGGAAAAGCCGGCAGCCTCAGCAGCTGCCGGCGGGTTATCGGTCGGGGGGCTAGAACAGGTCAGCATCGGCCAGCGTCGGCGCGGCCACCGGGCGCAGCACCGGCACGGTCGGCCGCGCCGCCACCGGGACCGGGGCAGGCTGCCGCTTCGCCGCCGGCACGGGCAGCGGGTTCGCCGTCGAGGGTGCCGGACCTTGCGGCTTCGGCGTGCGGGGCACCTTGCTGCCGCCGCCGCCTTTGGGGGCTGCAGGCGGAGCGCTCGGCGGGTCGGCAAGGGTCAGGGCCGGGCCGGTCAGCTTCGCCGCCTCCGCCTCCCGCCAATTGCGCTCCTGCCGGAAGCTCCGTTCCAGTGCCGCGAGCACTTCAGCGGCCGGACCGCTCAGCCCGCGTGCGGCGATGGCCTCTCTCAGGCTCCAGCCTGCCGCGTCGAGGGTTTCATCGTCGAGCCGCCAGAACCCGACACAGCCCTGCTGCATCAGGTAGAGCAGGGCCCGGTGTCCCAGCTGGGGGCGGGCCTCGCCGTCGAGGCGGGCAAAGGGCGGGGCAGGGACGTAGTCAGCAACGGCGGTCGCGGTATTCGTGGTTTTCATGGTCGGTCACTCCTTCGTGGTTGGTCGTGGTTGGTCGTGGTTGGTGTTTCGCTCCCGGCGGCTGCCGGGGCACTTCACAGCCGGTCAGTTCCGGCGACACGCGTCGGCAGGGGTGGTCCGCTCCCCTGCCGGTCGTCTGCAGCGTCAGCCCTAGGCCGCCACCAGCTGGCGGGCCAGGGTGAACGCGCTCAGCTTCACATCGGCCGCGTCGCCGAAGATCGCGCCGACCGTCGCGTTGCGCTTGCCGGCGTCGCTCTGCGCTTCAGCCGGTCGGACGTGGTCGAAGTACTCGGTCACGGCGTTGTAGGCGCCCCAGGCCGACACCTCGCCCTTGCCGACCAGCTGGTTTGCCATGTCGGCGCCCTTGCCGGCTGCCATCAGCGCGGCGATGGCGTCGCGGCGTGCCCGGTAGCGGTCGCTGATGCGGCCGGTCGAGTCGAGCGCCGCTGCCGGGATGACGGCGGCGATATACGCCTCCAGCTGCTTGCGGTTCATCGGGGTTTCGGCCAGCTTGCGGAACGTGTCGCCGGTCGTTTTGATCGTCGCCATCAGCTGCTTCATCAGCTTCGCCGCCTCGTCGATGCGCTGGTCGGCGCTCGACGTGTGCTTGATGCTGATCCAGCGCTTGCCGTGCTTGCCGCCGGCCGCGCTGATCGCCATGTTCAGGGTGTTCTGGCAGACCACCCTGATGCCCGTCGCCATGTCCTGCAGCGCCACCTGACCGTCATGACCCCAGTAGAGCAGGTTGTAACCGCGCACGTCGTCGCCGGGGACCGGAGTGATCGTCGCGTCGCTCATGCGGAGCAGCATGAAGCAGCGCTCGCCGTTGCCGAGGGCGGCGGTGCAGGCCGGCACGACGTCGAATTCTTCGCACATCGCCCGGGCGATATCGACGGCGCGGCTGTTCTGGATGTGGACGTGGTCCTTGCCGACCACGCCCAGCTGGGCGGCCACGGTGCCATCGGCGTTGTAGCGCACGGCGGCGCGGTGGCTGGGGACCGGAGTGCCATCGGGCAGGTGCAGGGTTTCGGAGCCGACGCGGTAGTTCATGCCGGCCTGCTCCAGGGCGAGGTCGACGCGCTCGGCCGGGGCCGTCTTGAGCATCAGGCTCAGGATGTTGGCGCCGAGGCCGTGCCACGGAGTGGCGTCGATGTAGGCGATGGAGTCGCGGCCGTTGATGTTGAGGATGTTGTGAGCCATGGTGTCTGTGCTCTCTTCTGCCCCCTCAGGGGGCTGGTTGACTGGTTTGTCTGGTCGGAGCGGATGTGCTCCCCTGCAGCCCTCAGGAGGGAGGCAGGGCAGGACACCCGCCGGGGGTGGTCTGCCTCAGGATCTAGCGGGTGAGGACGAACGCCGCGCCGCCGCCTAGCGTGGCAGGCGTCAGCTCGATCCACCGGGCATTGTTGACGTCGTGCAGCACCACCCGCTCACGGGTGGCCGTGATGACCGGGTTGTGGTCGAGCATTTCCTGCGCTTCGGTCGAACTCAGCGGGAAGCTGATCCCGTAACCGCGCTGCGGCAGGGTCATCAAGTAGGGACGGTCGACGGTCGTTACGGTCATGGTGTGTCTGTCCTTTCGTGGTCGGAGCGGATGTGCTCCCGGCAGCTGCTGTCGAGTGCCCAGCGGCTGGCGGCAGAACATCTGCCGTAGTCGGGGTGCCAGAACCGCCTTGGAGCGCTTCAGCCGTGCGCTCGCCGTCGTCTCTGGCTGTCGGGGGTCGGCCATTGCTGGCCGTAGCAGCCGGTGGTGCTCTGCCTGGGGTGTGCGTCCCTGGTATCTGGCATCCGGTCGTCGGTTCGCTCTGCGGGCCTATCCACTCTCTGTCTGTCAGCTGAGGGGGACCGGGTTTAGCCCAAGGGGGCCTGACGGTCTCTTCGCTGGCTGCCGGTCACCGACCACGGTTCCAGGGGGTTTGCAGTCATCGCCTGGGTTTAGCAGCTCTGCCTCAGCGGTCGACTGCTCCGGTCAGCTGCTGTCACCAGCTGCCCATCGCGGCTTCCCCGCTTCGCTTGCCTCTTCTGTTGTCAATCGGCTGGCTTCGGGCTGGCCTAACCAAACCCGGCGGCTACCTACCTTGCCGCGCCGCCGCACCGAACTAACACGACAATCGTAGTTTGACGCTTTGAAGCTTTGCAAGCTACAAGCTTTGGTAGCACAACAGTAGCGGCACCACGACATGTAGTGGTCGAGCTGGTCTAGTTTCGTCAGGAAGCCGTAAAAACAGGCCTGGAGTGTACCGATCTCGTGCTTGGCTAGCACGAGGTCACTGGCTGCAAGTACAGCAGCTGCAGCAGTTAGCGGCAGGGCTTGTACAGAGGGCGCTTGTACCGGGTCGGTTTCAGCCCCTGCAGCTGCCGGCGGCGGGCCGCCTCAGCTGGTGGCGTCGAGGGCGCTCGACCGCTCCAGGGACGCGCGTCGAGGCGCGCCAGCGGCGCCAGGAGGCGCCAGGAACGACGACCGCGCGCAGCGCCACCAGCTGCCGGCCGCCTGCCGCTGCCAGCCGTCGCCTGCAGCTGCAGCGGGCCTGGAGCTGACGGCGAGGGCGACAGCGACGCCTCAGGGCGTCGATGTCGGCGTCATTGTCCGCGAGGCCGTAGGGCGTGGTGCGTGTACGGGCCCGTTCGGACGCAGCAATAAAAAATTTTGCGGAAAAATTGGAGCATCCTGCGGCCGCCGCCAGACGGAGACCGCGACCGCCCTGGATGACGTCAATCAGTGACATGACACCAGGTCATGGCGCTGCGGTGCGCGTGCCGAAAAATTTTTTCACACCTGTCGGCCGGCTCTCGGCTACCCTGACATGCATATGTTTATCGCCACCTCCCCACTGAAAGACGGCAGAACCCTCCTGCTCCTCGGCCTCTCCGCCGAGAACCGCCGCCACGACCTGGCACTCCTCAGGCGCATCCAGGACGCCCTGGGCGAGGAGTCGCTCGACTACGCCACGGTCGACTGGGTCGAAGTCATCCGGCAGGCACGCCAGCAGCTCGACGCGCGGAAACAGCAGTCGGTCCCTTCGGCCGAGGAGCCACACTGAAATGAGTCGCAAAGTTCTCGTCCTCGAAGAAGTGCTCGGGATGCTCCAAGCCGTCGGCGCCAGCCGCAGCCTGGTCGAGAAGTTCCGCGCGCAGGCCGAGGCGGTCATCGACCGCAAGTCCGAGCGGGAACTGGACGAGGTGACGGTCGCCAGCGGCTTCGGCGCGCAGTCGGGCAAGGGACACGTCGACTTCACCCTGAACGATGAGCGGTCGCAGATGGAGCCAGCCAAGGCGCGCGAGATTGGCCTGATGCTCATCGAGGCCGCCGAGGCCGCGATGTCAGACGAGATGTTCGTCACCCTACTCCAGCGAGTCGGACTGGACGCCGCCGGCCAGGGACGGCTGCTGCTGCAGCTGCGGGAGATCCGTCAGGGGACGCGCGGCACCAGCTGGCCCTCTTGAAAGGAGCCGCACTGTGGCTGACCTCCACGTCCTCGACCTCGGCTGCTGCCCGAGCTGCGGAGAGCCGATGACCGGCTTTGCCGGCGGTCCCGAGGCGCCCGCGCCAGGGGACTTCTCCATCTGCGCCTACTGCGGAACCTATCTCGTGGTCATCGAGGGCGGTCTGCGGCGGCTCACCAACAAGGAGTGGCAGGCGCTCAGCCCGGGACACCGCGCCTGGCTGACGCATGTGCGGGACAACAGGCCACGCCCGCCGCGGGAGAGCTGAGGACCGCACAATCCGGCGCAGTGGGTTTCCCCCTGGTTTCGGTGTCGAACCGGGCCTCGGAAGGGGTAAAACCATGTCAAATCGGCCAGAGTGCCAAGTGCCATCCAAGTGCCAACAGTGCGCCATGGCACACGTGCGCACCCACGCCGGTACAGAGAAAAGGCCCAGCCGCCTCCCCCGAGAGCTGAGCCTCACTTCTTTTCCGCGCGAAGTTCCCTTTACGCGGCGTGCCGAGTTTACCGCGGAAGCACGCCGAGCAGTCCCAGGACGACCAGGAGCAGCACCGCAATCCAGAGCGGCGCGCGGCCAATGGCCGACAGCACGGTCACCACGAAGGCGGCGAGCAGCAGCAGCACGGTCACTGAGAGCACCATCATTCGCCTCCGAAGCACCCGCTCGACGAGGCGGGGATTGACTGGCATGCGGTCTACGAACTTCCTGTGTTCGGTGTGGGCAGGACGACCAGGACCGGTTTTCCGGCTAACTTGGCGAGCCGGATGGTATGCGCGGTGCCGCGCGACAGTCCGTCCCAGAGGGCGACCACCCGTTCAGCCCGCTCGACGATCGTCGCGTTGCGCCGGAACCCAGCCGACCGCCCGAACCGATCCCAGTCGGCCGGATACACTTCGACGGCCAGCCCGCGGGCGCGTGCCGCCTCGACGGCCATGGTGTCGACTCCGCGCGCTCCACCACTGATGACGACGTCGTCAGGCTCCAGCGTCTCGATGACGTGCTGTACTGCGGCGAGGTCCGTCCAGCTTCGTGACCCGACGATGGCGACACGCATCGGCCCTACTGCGGCTGACCGGAGGGCGCCATCGGCGTGAAGCCGGCCATCGGCTGCCCCTGCACCGGCATCCCGCTGAAGAGATGCTGCACGGGCGCTCCGCCCGGCTGCTGCCAGGGGTTGGCCTGCTGCCACGGGTTGGCGAGCGCGCCTGACTGTGCCGCGCCGGGCTGGCCGCCGCCAGCTGCCGGGCCGCCCTGCTGACCGCCGCCGCCGATCATCCCGCCGCCCGCACCTGGCGGCGTCACCGGTGTCCCGCTCGTCGTCTGGGGTGGCTGGGCCCAGGGCGAGCCCATCCCGGTCTTCGCCTGCGGCTGGCCGCCCATCCACCCCATCCGCGGGTTCGGCGCGCCCTGGCCCATGGCCGTGCGGCCGGTGACCTGTCCCTGGCTGCCAGGCTGGACCTGCGGCGCGCCCATCCCGTTCCCAGGGAAGCCGCGCAGCAGCCCGCCGAAGATGCCGCCCGCGCCCACCGAGCCGCCCCAGGGGCCGACCTGCATCCCGGTCTGCGGGGCAAATCCGGTCGGCGGCTGCTGCGCCCCCGGCTGCTGCGGCTTCGCCGTCTGCGGACCACCCTGCCCGCCAGCCGCGTTCTGCACCGCGCCCGCAGCTGCCGCGACCGGCGCCGCACCCGGCGTCGTCGACATCGCGGTCGGCAAGCCGCCGCCAGCACCCGCGGGGAGCTTGGTCTGGCCTGGCTGCAGCCCGCCCATGGCGCCCATCATCGGGCGCGCCATCTGGTTCACTCCGCCGGTCAGGGCGCCCATCCCCGGCATCTTCCCGGCGCTCCCGGCCAGGCTGCCCATCGTGGTCGACAGCGTTCCCATCTCAGGCCTCCTTGCGCCGCAGCAGCGCGGCAGTCACATCCAACACGAACAGCTTCCCAATCGTCGGCAGGAACCCGAAATGGACGAGCAGGTCGCTCGCCGCGTCGTTCCCCTGCTCGGCGCCGCAGTAGACGGTCTCGATGCCGCTCCCTTCGAGCAGCTTGTCGGAGGCGCGGAGCAGCTCCAAGAGCACGCTTCCCTTGCCTCGGCTCTCGGGGGCAATCCACCAGTTGTCCCAGTGGACCGCGGTGAAGAAGGCGCAGGTGCCGACCACCGCGCCGCCTCGCTCGACGACCACGATGCGCCACTCGCTCGGGTCGCCAGGGAGCCCCTTGCTCTTGTAGGGCTCGATGTCGTCGAGCTTGTCCCATTCCTCGGGTGGCAACAGGCGGGTTGTGAGCATCCGGGAACGAGTCTCCACAGCCAGGGGGATCTAGACAAGATCCCCCACCCCGTGCGTAGCTTACTCGCGTGCTGAAGCGCCTGACCAGCTTCTTCTATCTCCGCGCGCTCAGCCGTGAGGTCACCGCCATCCGTGCCGCCCTCGAAGCCCAAGCCGCTGCGCTTACACGACTGGCAGATCACGTCACAGGGCACAGTGGAGCGCCGCCCGAACGCACCGTCGTCCAGGCCGAGACGGAGGTCAGCTTCGCGGACCCGATCGACCTCCAGCTCGCCCAGGACTACGTCGAGCGCACCACCCGCGACACCGGCCACATCCCCGACGACGACGAGATCCTCGTCCACCTCGGCGACGAGAAGACCGTCGACCTCCACCGCCGACTCGCCGAGCGCGACGCCGAACTCGCTCGACTCTCCGCCGACCGGAACTGGTGACGAGGAGGAGATGGCTATCCAGGCTCACGAAGGCGTTCCGCCCCGCGCCAAGCCCAAACCGCCGAAGGCACACGCGACCCGCCAGATCCTGCGGCGCCTGGCGCCGGCCGCCACCACCACCCGTCCGCTCGAAACCCGCCTCACCGCCATCGAGCGCGAACTCTCAGGCGACGGGGTGGACGTCTTCGTGTCGCAGATCGGCGGGCGCCAGCGCCTGGTCGACCTCCTCAGCCTCGCCGATGCCACCGGCGAAGGCGACCAGATCATCGCGCTCCTCCTCAACCCGGAGTACGAGCACCTGAGCCTGCGGCGCCTCTGCGAGAAGGCCGGCATCACCATCGCGCACCTCCTGGCGGCCTACAAGAAGGCGGCGATCGTCGCGGCGCACATCCAGGCGATTCACATCATCGCCGGCAAGGTCATCCCGGTGGTCGAGGACGTGATGATGCGGGCCGCGCCCATCGCCATCCCGTGCCCCGAGTGTCGCGACCACGAGGCCAAGGTCGCCGCCTGTCCCTTCTGTGGTGGCACAGGCCAGATGCTCAAAGACCCTGACATCGCCCGGCAGCGGCTCGCGCTCGAACTCGCCGGGCTCATCGAGAAGCGAGGGATTGTCGTGAACCAGAACACCGCCATCTCCGCGCCGGCCGCGACGACCGCCGCCGTCGTGCAGAGCACCGGTACGCTCGAACAGCTGCACCAGGCGGTCGGCGAGCTGCTCTTCGACCCGAAGCGGCGCCGCAAGGCGAGCCCGGCGCTCGCTCCCGGCAGCCACCCACCGCGCCCGCAGGAAGAGGACGTGCCGCTGCCCTACACCGACCCGCACGTCATCGACCTGCCGCGCGAAGAGCCGGCCGACCCCGACGGCAACGACGACGACAACGAAGAGGAGGACGAGACATTGACCACCCGACGAACCTGACATGTACCATCCCGACCTCATCGCCGAAGACGAGGAGGAGGTCTCGATCGCCTACCAGAAGGTGTTCAAGACCGCCATGCCGCGCTACTCGGTCGCCGACTCGGCCGCCCTGACCGCGCAGGTCATGGCGACCTTCGACGAGGAAGCGGGCAAAGAGATCCGTCCCCTCACCCAGGAGGAAACCCACTTCGTTCGCTCGACCCAGGTCCGCATCGCCTACGACTTCCCCTACTTCGCCGAGCGCTTCGTCTGGATCGACAAAGAAGGCCACGGGCTCCGGCCCCTCTGCCCGCTGTGGGAGTCGCAGCGCCTGGTGCTCGACCAGCTCGCGCGCCTGGAGATGGCGCACGTCGAAACCGACAACCCCGACGGGCTGCTCCTCAACGTCCTCAAGGCGCGGCAGCTCGGGGTCTCGACCCTCGCCGAGGCCCTGGTCGCGCACCGCCTGGTCACCCGGCCGCACATCCGCGCTCTCTCGGGTGCGGACGTTGAGGAGCAGGCGGGCTATCTCTTTCGCATGGTCGTGCGGATCTACGACCAGCTGCCCTGGTTCCTGCGGCCTGAGAAGACCTACTTCGTCAAAAACCGCGAGCTGACCCTCACCAACGACTGCTTCCTGAAAACCGCCTGGGGGAAGTCGACCCGCGGGGCGCTCCAGAGTGTGAGCGGCCTGGAAGGCTCGAAGGGCTCGATCGGTCGCGGCCAGACCTATTCGGTCGTCCATATCTCCGAACTCCCCACCTGGGAGAACCCCGAGCAGCTCGACACCGCGCTCCTCCCGGCTATTCCCTACTCGGCGGATACGCTGGTCCTCTACGAAGCCACCGCGGAGTTTGCCGGTGACTGGTGGCACAAGCACTGGCTCGCCAGCGGGGAAGGGGAGGGACGCTTCAGTAACATCTTCATCCCCTGGAGCGCGGAGCCGAGTAAGTACAGTCTGCCGGCACCTATCGACTGGTCACCTAGCTCCACCACCACCGCGCACGCCGAGAAGTGCGAGCGGGATAGTCCGAAGTGGTTCGGGAAGACGGTCACGCTCTCTCGCGACCAGCTCTATTGGTATGAGCGTACGCGCGCCTTCTACGAGAAGAAGGGGCAGTTATACAAATTCCTGAAGGAGTATCCAGCCGACGACCAGGAGTGCTTCCAGTACGCGGGGCGTTCGGTCTTCACCCTCGACCAGCTCGAACAGATCGACCGCGCTGGGTCGCGCCGGCCGCTGCGCGACGTCTGGGCTGTCGAGCCCGCGCTGGAGATCGCGGCGCTGCGCCGAGGCGAGGGCGAGAGCAGACTCTCGCCCGATCTCCAAGCCAAGCGGGTCATCCCGCCGCTCGCGCCGCACGAGTCGCGCTTCGGCACCACCATCCAGCACGACACCAACCCGGTGCCGCCAGGCTACGGCTTCCGCCGCCTCACGCCCTCCCAGCTGAAGGCGATGCCCTCGCTGCGCCACTCCGCGCTCGCCATCTGGGAGTACCCGCGGGTGCGCGGCCACCGGCGCTACGTCATGGGCGTGGACGTCTCCGACGGGCTCGGCCTCGACTACTCGGTCATCGACGTCATTCGGCACCCGACGATCGAGGAGCCGGCCGAGCAGGTCGCGCAGTATGTGACCAACCGGCTCGACCCGAAAGCCCTTGCCTATATCTGCGACGCGATCGGGCGCTACTACTGCGACGAGGACGGCGTCGAGGCGATGGCGGCGATCGAGACCAACAACCACGGGCTCGCCACCCAGGACACGCTCCAACTCCACCTGGGCTACGCCCACTTCTACGTCTGGGAATACGCGGACGCGGCCTCAGCCGAGCGGCGCTTCTCGACGCGCATCGGGTGGTCGACCTCGCCGCGCACCCGGCCGCTCCTGCTCGCCAGTTATCACGGCGCGATCACCGCCTTTGACGAGATCTCCAAGCTCCCCGACCTCATCCTGAATTCGCCCATCACCCGCGGGGAGCTGCGCCACTTCATCACCCAGACCACCATCGGCGAGGCCGAAGCCGCGCGCGGGCAGCACGACGACTGCGTCATGGCCTCGGCCATCGGCTACTACGTCGCCTGGCGCATGGCCGGCGGCGAGATCGAACCGATCGCCGAGCGGCGCCGCCGCCGCGCCGCGCTCGACCACCTGAACCAGGAGAAGAGCCAGCCGATCCCCGACTACCGGAATTCACCCACGACGGCCGAAGAGGCCGACGACCTGGAGGCCGACGATGCCGACTCCCTCGCAGACGACCCCTATGCCCTCAGCGCGGACAGCGACAGCGCCGGGCTCTACTTCGACGACCGCAGCCGCGCCTGACCCAGAGCAGGGTCGGGTCGCCCTGCCGAATCAGACCGCCGCGACCCTAGTGGCCGAGATCCAGAAGCTCGCCTGGCAGCTCGCGCGCCTCCCCGGCAAGGAGGCACCCGTCGCCGGCCTGCAGCTCTCGCCAGCCGACTGTAATCGCCTGGAGGAAATAACCGGATTCGGCTCGACCCGCTCACCAGAGGTCTTCCTCGCCGCGGTCGACCGCCTGGCCTCGATGCGCTTCGGCGACATTCGCGTCCCCTTCACGCCGGGGCAGCTCGAAGAGATCGCCCACCGCGCCAGTAAGCGCGGCCGCACGGTCCAGGCCGAGATGCAGGCGGTCGTGGACCGCATCCAGGACGAACTGTTCCACCGCGCACCGACCGCGCCGGGGGCCTGATGTCGCTCGGACCCTCCCACGTCGTCTACCGCACCGGTTCCCCCACCTTGGGCGTCCCGGTGCTGGAGGTCGGCCACCAGCCGCCGCGCCGCCCGAACCGCCTACGGCTCGCCCTGCGCCGGCTCTGGCGCTGGCTCATGTCGCCCTTCCACCGATGACCAACGCGTGGCTCGGGAATCTCGGCGGCCTCGGGGTGGAGGCGGAGGCCTCCGGCGGCAGTGGTCCGCAAGGGCCGCCCGGCCCGACCGGCCCCGCTGGCCCCGCTGGTCCCGAAGGTCCTGCCGGCCCGCAGGGCGCGACCGGCCCCGCTGGTGCGGACGGCGCCACCGGTCCCGCTGGTCCGCAGGGAGCGACCGGTGCGACCGGCCCAACCGGTCCTCAAGGCATCCCTGGGCCGACCGGCCCCGAAGGTCCCCAGGGCCCGCAGGGCACCGGGCTGACGGTGCTCGGCACCGTCCCGACCGCCGCCGACCTCCCAGCCACCGGCAACCAGCCCGGCGACGCCTACATCGCCGCCGACACCGGGCACATGTGGGTCTGGGGCTCGACCGGCTGGGTCGACGCCGGCATGGCGCAAGGCCCCGCCGGCCCCGCCGGCCCAGCCGGCGCCACCGGTCCCCAAGGTCCTATCGGCGCCACCGGCGCCACCGGTCCCGCCGGCCCCCAAGGCGCGACCGGCGCCACGGGTCCGCAAGGGGCCGACGGGACCCAAGGACTCCCCGGCGCGACCGGACCCGCCGGTGCCACTGGACCTGCTGGTGCCGACGGCGCGCTCGGTCCCCAGGGCCCGCAGGGCATCCCCGGCGCGACCGGCGCGACCGGTCCTCAGGGTCCCCAGGGCGACCCCGGCCCCACCGGCCCGACCGGTCCCCAAGGCCCCACCGGCGCCGGCACCGACCTCGCCTATCGCTTCTCGACCTCAACGACCCCGCCGCCGAGTACCTCACAGGTGCGTCTCGACCAGGCCTATCCCTGGACGACCGCCGCGCACCTCTACCTCTCGACCCAGACCACCGACAACCTCGATGTCTACTGGACTCTCATGCTCGCGCCCGTCGGCACGCGCCTGGTCCTGCAGAACACGACCGACCATACGCAGTACGGGGAGTTCCAGGCGACCGCCGCCCCCGTCGACGCCGGAGGCTATGTCGACATCGCGGTCTCGGTCCTCTCGACCGGCGGCAGCGCGCTCTCCAACAACGAGTCGATCCTGGTGCGCGTCGGCCAGCCGCTCGCCACCCTTCCGCCCTACCCAGAAGACGCGACCCAGTTCCTCAACGGGGCGGGCGCCTGGGACCCGAGTGTCGTCACGGCCCCGACCATCCCCGCGACCCAGATGCTCGCCGGCTGGCAGAACGCGCCCAACGGCCGCGTGCTCCAGGGCGTCGACCTCAGTGGCCCGGTCTTCACCGCCGGCAGCCGGCAGACCCAGATCGCCGGCACCGGCGTGGGCGCCGGCAGCTACGGCGACGCCACCCACATTCCGGTCGTCACGGTCGGAGCCGACGGGCGCCTCACCCAAGTCGGCACCATCGCCATCAGTCAGCTGGTCCCGACCTACCCGAACGACGCCACCAAGTTCCTCAACGGCCAGGGGGCGTTCACGGTGCCGCCCGACACCGGCATCACGCAGCTCACGGGAGACGGCACGGCTGGCCCAGGGAGCGGGTCCCAGGTGCTGACGCTCAGCGCCAACATCCCGCGCCTCAGCGCCGCGAACACTTTCACGCAGCCCCAGACCGTGCAGGGGACCGTGCAGGCGACCGGGCTCGGGACGACGCCGCTCAATGCCTCCCAACTCGCGAGTGGGACGGTGCCCGATGCGGTCCTGCTCACCACGGGAGTGACGGCGGCAGCCTATGGCGACAGTACGCATGTCGCGCGCGTCACGGTTGACGTGAAAGGGCGGCTGACGGCGGCGAGTGCGGTGGCGATTAGCGGGTTGGTGCCGACGCTGCCGAACAACGCCGCGCAGTTCCTGAACGGCTCTGGCGCCTTTGCCTATCCCGTGGACACGTATCTGACGAGCACACAGACTGGCGCCATCAATGATTGGGCTGTGGGCGTGGCGGGCCATACCTTCCTCATCTGGAGTGGCGCCTCGGATCTCACCCTGACGGGTATTGCCGGTGGTGTGGTTGGGTCGCATCTCACCATCCTGAATACCGGCAATGGTGGCAATGTCTACCTTGCGTACTCGAGTGCGTCCTCGTTGGCCGGGAATCGGTTTTACAACTATGTGACGAGTGGGCCGACGCCGGTAGGGGCTCATGGAACGGCGACATTTATCAACAACGGCAATTATTGGGTGTTGACCGCGCACGAACAGGGCGCGTGGATTACGCCCGCCTTCAGTGCGGCGAGTTACTCCGCCACCGGGAGCATGTCCTGGACCGTGGCGGCGGGGAATGTCTCCGTGGATAAGTACCGACTCGTTGGCCGCACGCTGCAGTTCGCGTGGAATTTGGGGACGACGACCATCGGCGGTACGGCCAGTACCCAGCTGCTGCGGACCTGTTACGGCTACACCCCCGTGGCGAGTGCCATTGGTGGGACCCTTGGCGGCGCCGTCGCGGGAGTGGCCGTGGCTCCCTTCGCGGGCGCCAGCGCCCCGAATATCAATGTGCTTCACGATGGTGCCGTGGGGAACTGGCCGCTCGGGTCGTTGAATCTCTTCGGGACCGGCACCCTGGAAGTGACCTAGAAGGAGCCCGCTATGTCCGTTGGTCTGGCTATCTCCAAATCTGAACTCGACAGTCGCGCGGGCGATATCTGCCGCGGCTTTCAACAGCAGTTCCGGGATGTCGGGACGCTCAAGGCGTTTCTCGACCAGACCGCCGACGCGGACCTCGTCGCGCTCGGCTACACACAGCAAGAAGTCACGACGCTCAAGAGTGCCTTTGCCGACCTCGCCACGCTCGCCGCCATCTGGACCGGCACACAGGCCCAGACCACTCCCTACGACTTCCGGACCTTTGTGCGCGACATCTGGGGCGTGGGCGCCTTCTAAGTCCATGGCCGCCGCGCTCAAAGCCATCGGCCGTGTCGTGGTGCCCGCCGCCGGGACTCCCGTCTTTCTCCCGGTGCCGCCCGACATCAACCCGCCTGCGGTCCACGCCATCCTCATCTCGGCGCTGCAGACCAACACCGGGAACGTCTACATCGGCCTGGCGAACATGAACAAGGACTCGTCAGTCCTCTACAACGTCCTCCAAGTGCTCCCCATCCCGACCTCGACCTCGATCCCGACCTTCTCGATCGCCGTCGTCCAGGGCGCGAACGCGATCCGCCTGACCGACTTCTGGTTCGATGCCGACGTCTCTGGCGACGGCGTCCTGGTGAGCGGCCTGGTGGCCTGAGGGAGGTCGCGTGATGAGTACACCCAAGAAGCGCGGCATCGTGCATAAGGTCGGGCATCGCGGCTTTTCTCATTCAACCGGCGACCTCCTCGTGTCGCCGACTGTGCCCGTCGATTCGCCAAAGGAGACTCCTCATGGCCGGTCAGATGTTCGCCCTCGGTCCCGTGAAGGTCGCGACGCCGGGAACACCCGTGCAGCTGCCGTCCCTTCCCCCGCCGCAGCCGTCAAGCGTCAACGCGCTCAGCCTCGTCGCGTTGCCGACCAACACGGGAAAGATCTACATCGGGGTGTCGGGGATGAACAAAGGCACGCTCGTCGGCGTCATTGACGTCCTGCCGCCCGCGAGCGCCAGCGCGATCCCGAGCTTCTCGCTCAGCGGCTCCGCGATGGCCGCCAACGGGGTGCTCATCACGCAGTTCTACATCGACGCGGACAACGCGACTGAGGGCGTCCTGGTCTCTGCCCTGGTGGCCTGAGATGGGCACCAATCCCGAGTGGTACGCCCAGCAGCGCGCCCGCGGCCTCTGCTGGATCTGTCGCCGCCCGATGCGCGACGACGACCCGCGCTACGCGCACGGCTCCTGCGCTCGCGAGCAGCACACCGGCCGTCGTGTCGCCGACATCCGCGCCCAGCAGCCGCTCCCGCTCGGTCCCCAGGAGGCTCGCAAGGAGGAAGAGAGGCAGCGATGGTGAAGAGTTCGCCGGAGAAACTCGCTCGCGAGCGGGCACGGTACCGTCGCCTGACTCCGGAGCAGAAGGCGGCCGTGATAGAGCGCGAGCGTATTCGCGCCGCGCATCTGCGAGCGTCCGACGAGAGCTACCTCACCAAAAAGCGGGAGTATACGCGTCAGCAGTACCACAAGCACCGGGCGACACGGATCGTAGCCATGCAGGATAAGCACTGGAAGACGCGACTCGCCTGCCTGTGTGCGTACTCGGCTGATCCGCCCTTCTGTGCTTGCTGCGGCGAGGACATCCTAGAGTTCCTGACGCTTGACCACCTCGTCGACAAGCGTAGCGATGGTGGTGTACGGGTTGGTGGCGACCGCGTCGGCCAGTCGCTCTACGCGTGGCTGATCCGGATGCAGTTTCCTGCAGGCTTTCGCGTGTTGTGCTTCAACTGTAACTGCGCCTTGGGGAACCGTGGGTACTGTCCGCACGAGATCCGCCTCGACGCCGCTATCCAGGAGATGACCCTGTGAGTTTGCATGACTTCTGGTGCCGCCGCTGCGGCCAGGTCCTGGTCGACGTCAACGTCCCGATCGAGGTCGGCGCGACCGCCGGGGCGCCCGAGCACTGTGGGCAGAAGACCGCCTGGATCCCCCAAGTCGGCCGCATGGACGCCTACGAGCCGTTTCAAGAATTCACCACCTTCGACGCCATGAACCGCCCGGTCCTGGTCGACTCGCTGAAAAAGCTCCGCGACATCGAGCGCGACTCCGAGCAGCGCTACAAGGACGGCGAGGGACAGCCGATGGTCTGGCGCCGCTACTCCCAGGACAGCAGCAACCGCGACGTCCACACCCTCGCCCCAGGCTGGCAGGGCGGCGAGGCGCCCGACCCAGCCTGGGTGCGGGCGAACGCCGACAAGATCGGCAAGGGTGACCACCTCGCCGACACCGACTACGGCCCCGGCGTCACCGACGACATCCCCTGCGCGCTCGACGCGCTGAAGAAGTAGGATGTCGCCCGAGGTGACACCGATGACGACGACGCCGATCGACCTGTCTCAGTCTCCGTTCGACCACAACGTCGAGTGCCGCTACTGCGACGAGCAGGCCGCGCACCGCGCCGACTGTCCGTGGCTCGTGGCGCTGGTGGAGGAGCACCGGGACTATCAGCGCAGCTTCGCGCTCTTCGAGAAAGCTGCGGCGACGCTGATGGTGGCCTACAAGCGCGCACACCCTGAGGTCACCGACGACATCTGGCCCGACATGACGACCGTCAACACGTGGGCGGCCGAACAACTGAAGCCGGTGACGCGGCACTATCGGTACATCGACCCGAAGACCGGTGAGGAGATCTTTCCTACTGATCGCAAGCCGCCGAAAGACAAATAACCATGGCTGACATGTCTCCCTCCGGTGTCCTCGACCTCCCGCGGCAATCCGCCGAGTCGCTCCAGCGCGGCGACCCGCGTGTCCTCGGGTGGCTGCGCGAGTGGATCCAGGAGGGCGACCTCATCAACCGCCAGGACCCCTCCTACGACATGATCTCCCGCAGCCAGGACTACATCACCGGGATGCAGCTCACCACCGCGCACCAGCGGTGCAAGTACCTCCCCCAGGTCGTCGTCAACGAGACCCGCAAGGCGATGCAGGCACACGTCAGTGCCATCACCGACCTCAAACCGGTCGCCGGCTGGAAGAGCAACCCCGAGTATCTCGTCCAGGCCGACCTCCTCAACAAGTATCTCCTCGCCGAGTGGGTCACCACGATGATGGACCTCGACCTGGGGGACTGCGTCAAGTACGCCCTGGCCGGCGGCACCGGTGACCTCGTGGTCGACTGGGATCCGCACGCCCCGCTCGGCGGCGCGCACCAGCTGACCGCACGCGACCCGCGCGACACCCTCCCGCTCCGCCCATCGTTCGGTCGGTCGAACCAGCTGTGGGAAGGCGTCTGCTTCCGCGAGGAGCACACGGTGAACGTGCTGCGCGGCATGTATCCGATGCAGGCTCATTTGTTCAAGGCGAGCAGCGACACCTTACTTACCCAGGTGATGGGCAGGTTCCGCACGGGACTTAGTCGACTTATCTCGCCAGCGGACCCGCTCGACTCGGTCGCCTGGCCCGGCACCGCGGCCACCACCCGCCGTGCGCGTTCGGGCGCCCTGGTCCTCTACCGCGCCTACTTCCGCGACCGCACGCGGAACCTCACCCCGAACAAGATCACCATGGGGATGCCCGGCAGCAACTGGGCCTATGTGGTCGAGCCCAAGCAGCCACTCTATCCCCGCGGCCGGCTCATCGTCGCGACCGAGGACGCCGTTGTGTACGACGGGCCCAACACGTACTGGCACGGCATGTTCCCCTTCTGCCGGATGAAGCTCTGGTCGGTGCCGTGGCAGTTTCTGGGTATCCCGCTCTTCAACGACCTCCTGCCCATCCAGGACGCCATCAACGACACCGTCAACGACGTGCGTCTCTCGATTCAGCAGTGGACGAATCCCGACATCACCTACAACCGCACGGCGGTCTCTGAGTCCACGATGAAGCTGATGGACCCGCGCCGCCCTGGCAAGCGGGTCAAGACCATGCCCGGCTTCGGCGAGCCGTGGAAGAAAGAGGAAGGCCCCGCGCCGGCCGTCATTCAACTCGGCCTGGAGATGTGGGACAAGCTGACCCAGAAGTTTGCCGACCTCTCGGGCACTGCGAACCTCTCCGCCCTGCTCCAACTTCGCCAGATGCCGTCAGCTGACACGATCCAGAAATACTACGAGGCCCTGACCCCCGAGATCCGGAACGAGGCGCGCCAGGTCGAACTCTTCCTGCGCGACTTCTCCGAGATGATCAAGTGCAACTACTTCCAGTTCCTGTCCGAAGCCAAGCGCGTGCAGATCCTCGGGCAGGGCGGGCAGATGCTCAACGAATTCGACTTCGACCCGAACCAGTTCGTGCCCGCTCTCCAACCCGGTCAGCCGGGCTACACCCAGGAGCTGGACGCGCGGCTCACCACCCGTGACCAGCGGGCGCAGTGGTTCCACAAGCAGTTCATCTTCGTCGTCGCCCCGAACTCGCTCCT
>Ga0126381_100000174_pt1 | contig 70030 bp, 62 predicted proteins | sample PanSoiMetPlot_28_FD_96465 | JGI IMG/M metagenome (GOLD analysis project Ga0126381, IMG submission 96465) | Tropical forest soil microbial communities from Panama - MetaG Plot_28 | ecosystem: Environmental > Terrestrial > Soil > Tropical forest > Bulk soil | place: Panama | collected 2016-02-17 | reverse complement strand
TACCTTTACGAAATCCCGCCGGAAGATCTGCCCGCCAAGTACGCGCATAAGCGCGAATACCAAGTCGAACCTGTAACTTCATCCCCATATGCCTCACCAGGTGCAGTATGAGTTCAAAGCCTTCCGATCCGGGTCCTGCGCACGGCAGGGCAGAGCGACTGCGCCATAGTGCTGGAGCACGTCCCGATACAGCGGGTTCAGCGAAGGGTCGTGCACGTCAGGCGTGAGCACGCCCTCGCGAAGATTATCGAGAACGACAACGCGCGGGGCGCCGCCGAGCCTGCGAAATGCTTTTTCGTGCAATTCGGCCCAGATGCGTGAGCTGGAGCGGAACGAGGAAGCGAACCGACTTTCTGCTGTACCCGAGCGTGAGCACAAACAGACGCGTCCGGCAATACTTCCCGGTTTGCGGATCGCGTACCATCGGGCCGGAGCCGTAATCCACCTGCGCTTCTTCGCCGGGCGGAGTGCTGATCACCACTCGGGCTTCGGGCGATGACGATCCCCGGAGTTTGCCGACAAAGCGCCTTACGCTCTGATAGGTGCCGGTGAAGCTGTGGTCATCGACCAGATCCTGCCAGATGGCTTTGGCGTTGCGGCCACGGGCAAGACCCAGTTCGATAACTTCCCGCCAGGGGTCGCAGGCGCTGGCAGACGGTGACCTGCCGGGTATCGGACCATCTCCGACAGTGTTTTCACCGGTGGACTCCGCGCGAAAGTCGGTGGTCACCTCGTTGGCCGGTTTTTGCCGGAGTGCGCCGGCCCCAGGCACCGGGCGGCCGAACCGGGACGCCGGAAGCCTTCAAATAGCCGCTGATTGTTTCCCGGCGGATATGTACGGCTTTTTCAATCCGGCGCAGCGACCAGCCCAGCCGCCCCAGCGCGATGACCTGCTCTTTCTTTCCCTCGCTCAAGACATTGCTCACGTTGACGGAGGGTATTCCTCTCGTCAGGATCAATGTCCCGGATCAGTTGTTCCGTTGGCCGCTTTTCAGGTGATCATCGTTGGCCGCTTTTGAGTGATCCCCGAGGCTTTTCGGATGATGTTCATTGCTTCGTATCCCGCGATCGTGCTCAGTGCTCCCTCCACGGATTCGGAAACCCTGACTGGATGTGATCCGCTTCTTTAGGAAACGATCATCCTGCTCGATGATGTTGTTCAAATAAGGAGACGGTCGGCAGCGGCAGTTCGGGCTCAGCTCGCCCGATTCCCTCAACTCGGCGACGGCGATCGCGTATGCCGGGTGACCGTCGACATTGATGACGCGTGGGCGAACCGGAGCGGCAATCAGTGCGAGTTGTAGAAGCCTTTCGCGGCAGTCAGATCGCGGTTCGGGGACAGCAGGAAATCAATGGAGTTCCCGGCCGAGTCGATCGCTCTATATAAAATCGCTCTATATAAATAGGTCCAGCGCCCTGCAACGCGAATGTAAGTTTCGTCGACCCTCCACGAACGGTTCGGGCGACGCATCTCGCGCCGGATCAGGTTCATTCAGAATCGGGCCGACGTGCAGAACCCAGCGAGCGATCGTCGAATGGTCAACGCTCACTCCGCGTTCAGCCATCATCTCCGCCAGATCGCGATAGCTCAGGCAATAACGCAGATACCACCTGACACACAAAACGATAATTTCATCCGGGAAGCGCCGTCCCCGAAAGCGATTACTGTGATCGATATTCATCCCCGCTCACCGTAGCAGACCGGAACATCCTGAATGCGACACTGCCGGTTTACGTCCCAGCCGGAATCCCATATGCAGGAGATCGACCAGTTCAGTTCGCTTTCGTAGAGATCGACGAATACGGTCGAGAGGTCCATCTGCGCCGATCTGACGCGCGATGGAGCGGCGGGCCGAAGGGATATCATCCCTGAGTGGCTTATGATGTCTTCCATCTTGACGGCGGGACTATTGGAGTCAAATGCTCGCCGGGAGCCTTCGTCCACTATCGCTGGAATTTCGAAAAAGCCAAGTGGACAGTGGATGAAGACCCCGAGCGACAAGAATTCACAAGCGAAAACGAAGCGCTGAATCGAGCTAGAGTGATTGGCGGCGACCCAGACCTCGACGTGTGAGACGCGCGCTTCTAAGAGTCATCGGAAGAACCGGAGTTGAGAATCCGGGCGGTGCGTAATGGCCCTCTCCGAACGTTTCACAATAGGCTTGATCACTCTGGCGAGGTGTGCCTAAAATACCCGTCGGGCCCATTCGACACCATTGAGAAAGGTCTGAACATGAGCGATCCACTGAAGCCTGAACCGAAGCCCGACGAGCTGACACAGAAGACGGAACCCGAAGCCATCCAACTAACCGAAAAAGAGGCGGAGGATATCTCGGCGGGCGCCGTCAACGCATTCTTGCAAATCGATGACGTTAGATAACGTTAAAGGTGACAGTTAGCAGTTTTCGGCATTTACCGCTTTCCCTAAGTCTTACGTCTGCGGGAACCGAGGCCGACTCGGTTCCCCTTGGTTCGAAACGGCTCCCTGAAAATTCAAAAAGCCCGATCCGTAGGGAGGATCGGGCTTTTTGCTGCGCGAGCGGTGGCTCGGACACTGGGGGCCGAAATTGACAAGGAACGAATGCCCCCGTTTGACCGGGAATGATATCAGGTTTTCGGGTTGCACTTCGGGCCGCGCCCGCTGGTGTTCGCTTCGGATCGCCGCTTGTACTCCCCTTCGCGCTCGCCTATCACGGAGTACGGAACGGCGCTGATGTCTGTTCCTGGACCGTCCGATTCGCCGTTTGTGATATTCCGCGCTGAGGCACTGGAATTGCACGCCCTCGGCCAAAATGAAATGCGAGGATCGCGAACTCCTCTGGGCGTCATACGAGCGGGCGCTCGATGACTTCTGCATATGCGTGGATGCCTTGAATACATCTTCGAGGGCTGCCTTAGACTCCCGAATCGTCGCGGCATTGGCAGCCAAAGGCGCGTGCGTAGAAGCCCGCACTGCATGGGAGAGCCATCTTCGCGACCACGGTTGCGATGAAAATCGGAAGTTGTTCGCTGGAGACTCGGGCAGGTGTGCGGCATAGCGTCCGCGTGACGATGAACGCTCCCGGCGCAAAAGCTTAACCGCCATACCGGTATCAACCCCCCTTCCTCAATGCCGGGGAGCGTCGCCTCGAAAAGATCGGCCAAATCGTTGCGCCCGGTCTCGTACGCAACCCGGCAGAGCCGCGCGGTGGTCACGGCGTCGGGCCTGCGGCCGCACTCATAATGCGCGACCGAGTGCCCGCCGATGTCGAGCTTTGTCGCTGGGTCATGCTGAGGGCTGAACGCAGGGTTTTGATGGCTTCCGATAATTCGCTTTCATGACAAAGACCGACCGTGCGGTTGCAGATGCGAGAGTCTCAAGGGTAGTGTGAGGGTTCCTTTAGGTAGTTTTGCGTTTCCTGTAGGTAGTTTTGCGTTTCCTGAAAGATGTCCCTCAGGTGTATAGATTCCGTCGGTGCGTTATTTGTTCGACGTTTGAGAAATCCGGCCCGCCGTCACTGGCAAGTCTTTTATTTCTCCAACGGCGCAGCGTGCGTGTGGCGCTCGTCGCCGGTTTCGGCAATGACCCATTCGAGCAATTGTCTTGCGTTCCGGCCCGATCGTTCGGCGGCAACGGCGGCGGAAGAAATCGAGGATCAATCCTAGGCGGGCGGCTCCAACGGCTCGCGATGTGCTGCGATAGGCACTTCCACATCGGCGGCGAAGTCGGGATCGATGACGGCCGTTGAGTCTGCGGAGAGCATCGCAATGCACTCGGAGATTTTGCGGGGCGGCGGACCTGCGGGCTTCAGCACGGCAACGGTCTGTTGATCATGCTCGCCCACGACCTCAAGGCCTCGGCGCACCTTCTCAAGCGCAGGCGCGAAGTTGCCGGCGATCTCAGCTTCCGTCATGTGGACCTTTACCATCTCGAGATGATAGCGGCTTTTATTGCCCGTCTTCCGCATCCAGCGGATCTTCTGGCAATGACCATACAGCCCTTCAAATTGACTACCGGCGGCGCATTATTACTAATGAATTAGTTATCTGTGTACCCGCTGTGTACCTCGAATCGGCTGAAGTATCGAGTTCGGCGTTTTTGCCAATTATTGAAATCAATAACTTGTGGGCTGTCAATCGATCGTTCGGGTTCGAGCCCCGCCCGGCTCACCACCGTACACGATTGAAACTCACATAATCAGATCCCTTTCGTTTTGTGCTGGATGCAATAGTGGACCGCGTTTTGACTACATCCGCCTCAAGCTGCTCCTGGTCTGGAGCCGAGCAGGACGGAAACGCGTCGACCCATCGAACGCCAGTCTACCGTTGACCTTTCTCGAGCTCATCTGCTGCCTTGGTATGCAGAGCGGCGTCGGCCGCGTCTCCCTTCTGCAGATAGAGTTCCGCCAGGCGCCGATGAACGACCGCGCGACGCGGGTCAAAATCAAGCGCGCGAGTATACTCCTTCATCGCCTGCGCGTACATTTTCTTGTCCGTGTACGCCGCGCCGCGCTCCACCGCGACATCCGCCTGCAGTTCCTGGTAATATTCGGACACGGTGAACTCCTTGCCGTCGGGCAGCGCGGCGCGCAGGGCCTCAAGAGCCTTGTCACTCGCGTGCTGGGCGTTATAGACTCGCGCCAGGTTCAGGTAGGCGTCGGACCGCGAAGGGTCCAGCGCGATGGCTTTCCTGCAGAGATCTTCCGCTTCGGCGAACTGCTGTTTCCTGATGTACAGCGACGCCAGCGCCTTGTACATCTCGGGCGTGACATCGGGCGAGTGAATGGCTTTTTCGAACTCGGCTATTGCGGCCTGGTCCTGTTTCAGGTCCACATAAGCAAGCGCCAGAAAATAATGCGCCGGCGTCATTGTGGGCTCCGCTTCGAGAGCCTTGCGGTTCAACTCCAGAGAAGCGCCAGGATCTCCGACTTTGCGCCGGACTTCACCCAACAGTGAAAGAAAAACGGGTACTCCAGGATGTTGCTTCAGACCGATTTCCAGTTGCTCCTGGGCCTTTTCGCTCAAGCCCTGGTCAAGATAGAGCCGAGCCAGGTAGAAGCGAGCCCACAGAAGCTCCGGATCAGAATCGAGCGCCTGCTGCAATTCCGCTTTGGCGTCGGCCACCTTGGCAGGCAACCTCTGCGCGAGATACGCCAGCGCCAGAAACATGTGCGCCGGCGCCGAGTGCGGATCCACCGCCAGCACGGCCTTGCACTCGCGGATCGCCTGTTCGATTTTCCCCTGTTGCAGGTGTTGCGTGACGGCAGCCAGTTGCGCGCCCTGTGGATCGGCGCCAGGACTCTGCGCCCAAGTCATGACTGGAGTCATGAGCGAAGCAAGGAGGACAACAGCAATCCGGAGCCGCGGCGCGATCAAATTACTTCGCATCGGCTTCATCCATCAGCAAAATCTGGCCGGCGCGAACGTTGTCGATCGCCTGCTTCTTCCCGCTGGGCCACACGATTTCGATGCGGGCAAGATTTGCGTTACCCAGCCCGAAATACAAACGCGTGTCGCTGGTGCTGAGGTAACTTCCGTAGGGATTGATTTCCCGCAATTGGGTCCGGCCGCTGCTGGTCAGCCGCACCTTCGCGCCAATCCCGAAACGATTGCTCTCGCGGCCCCGGGCTCGGAGCGCGATCCAATGATTGCGATTACCCCCGTCATTGCGCAGCAGCAGTGGGCTCCCGCCGGCATCGCTCACCACCACGTCCAGGTCGCCGTCGTTGTCGAAATCCGCCACCGCCAAACCGCGGCCCACGTGCCGGATGCGAAACGCCGGACCGCTCTCCGCCGAGACGTCGCGAAAATGGCCGCCGCCCAGGTTCCGATAAAGCAGGTCGGTCTCACGGTAGGCAAGCTGCGGGTCGAAGAGCGTCACATTATCGGTGACGTGTCCGTTGGTGACATAGATGTCTGGATAACCATCGTTGTCAAAGTCGAAGACCTTCGCGCCGAAGCCGAGCGTCTTCACGCTGGACGGTAACCCAGCTTTGACCGTGCCGTCTTCAAAAAGCAGCTTTCCGAGGTTGCGGTAGATCGGGTTGTACTGGCCCGAAAAGGCTGTAAAGAAGATGTCTGGTAAGCCATCGCCATTGAGATCCACGATCTCGGTACCCATGCCGGCGAGAGCTTTACCGTTCATGTCGAAACCTACGCCCGCGCCATAAGTAATGTCGTCGAAGGTCCCGTTGCCTTTGTTACGGTAGAGAAAATTGCGGACACCGTCGTTGGCCACGAAGATATCGGGCCATCCGTCGCCATCGATATCGCCGATGGCCACCCCCAAAGTCTTTCCCGCCGGATTCGCCACGCCGGCCTGGCGGGAGACCTCCGTGAACGTGCCATCCCGATTGTTGTGGTACAGCAGTGCCGGTGTCCCGTCGAACGGCTGCGGATCGCAATACATCCGGTAGCCCGGCTTTTGATATCCGCAGTACGGCGCCTTGCGCATGTCGAAATCCAGGTAGCGCCCCACAAACAGATCCAGGTAACCGTCGCGATCGTAGTCGACCCATGCGGCGCTGCTGCTCCACCCGCCGCCGCCCACTCCCGCCTTGGCCGTCACCTCACTGAAAGTCCCGTCGCCATTGTTGCGAAAGAGTTGATTCCCGCCGTAGCCCGTGACGTAAATGTCCAGGTAGCCGTCGTTATCGTAGTCGCCCACGGTCACGCCGGTAGCGAACATGCCATTGCCCGCGACGCCTGCTTTGGCAGTGACATCCTCGAATTTTCCGTTGCCCAGGTTGCGATAGAGCGCATTGCCAGGCGATGGCTTGCCGTGGGCCAGGTCGGCTCCGTTGGCGAAAAACAGGTCGGGCTGGCCGTCGTTGTCGAAATCGATCACGCCCACCCCGGAGCCGAAGGTCTCGAACATGTACTTCTCGGCCGAAGCCCCGTTTTCGTGGCGAAAGGTAATACCCGACTTCGCCGCAACGTCGCTGAACTGCACCCGGCTGGACTGGCTTTGCTCCAGTCTGGCGGCCTGCTCGCTGTTAAGAGGCAAGGATGCGGAAAGCAGCAGCAAATTGGCGCCAAAGATGAGGAAAGCTTTACGCAGGAGCAGCACGGCCCGGGGTCCCATCATATTTTGTCGTTGTACCGCTTTGGCGCTACCTGCCGGAAATCAGGACTTCCACATAGTCTCCCAGTTGCCGGGCGGTGAATTGATTGCCTTCGAAATCGGCTGCCAGCCGGCCACGGCGATCGATTACCAGGGTATGCAGCGAGTGCGTGATGTAGCCTTCGTCTTGCCAGAAATTCAGTCCGAACTGGCGCGAAACCGCCTTCACTTCATCAAGCGGCCCGGTCAGGAAGTGCCACGATTCCGGATCGGCGTTCCAGGTTGACGCATATTTTGCCAGCACCCCGGGCTGGTCATGCGCCGGATCGAAGCTGATGCTGAGCAGCACGAGGTCGCGGCCCATGCGTCCGGCGAAGCGCTGGTTCAGTTGACCGAAGTTGTTCGATAGCCGGAAGCAATAGTCGGGCAACGGGCAACTGGTATAGATGAAGGTCACGGCCACCACTCTGCCAGCCCATTGCGACAGCGCTACGCGGCGCCCGGTCTGGTCGGTCAAGGTAAAGTCGGGCACAGTATCACCTGCGTGCACGGTGGCGTGTGGGGCTTCCAGCATTTGCAGGCGGCGCGCCAGTAGCGGCTCCCGCTCCGAAGCCTGGTAATGATGGATGCGGATGCCTTCGGCATACGAGCGCTCCTTCTCCACGACCAGTGTGAAGTCCACATATGCGCCCGGCCTCAGATCGGCCAGTTCACGACTGTCCCGAACGGAATAAGACATCGCCATCGCCTCCATGTACCCGGGAATGGCTGCGCAGGAAGCGTCGAAACTGCGGTGCGGCGGGTCAACTTTCAGAACGATCCCGGTGACGGGATAACGTGTGGCGGCAGCCAGACTCACGGCGCCCAGGAGCAAGGCGATTGACCTAGCGACCGTGATTGCCTCCCAACTTGTACCGGGGCCGTTCGATCACGCGGTAGTCGCTGGCGGACTGCCGGATCTCGATCGCTTGGTTTTTGGGCACGGACGCAAACCGCTGCGGCTGCGCATCTCCGGGCCACTGAATCTCCAGGCCCTCGATCTCCGCCGATTTACCCAGGCCCATATGCTGTTCCAGAGGCGACGCGCCGAAGGACCCGCCGCTTCCCACGGTCCGATAAACCGCTCGCGTCTCCGTTCCGTTCTTCACCGTCACTTTAATTTTGGCGCCGATGGCCGCGCGGTTCGCCTTAACGCCTACCAGCCGCACGCTGATCCAATCGTTGCCGTGGCCCGGATTTTCGAAAAGCCGGAACGCATGACTGTCGCCTGGAATCGCCCCGCCGACCACTTCCAACAGGTCTTCGTCCCCGTCATTATCGATGTCCGCAAATGCCACGCCGTGTCCTTTGTGCAACTCGCCCGTGCCGGAGGAGGCAGTGATGTCCACAAACTTCTTTCCCTCTTTGTTATGCAGCAGCACATTGGGCAGCAGAGCGGCATAAGACGGTTCTCCGGTGCCGAAATAGATGTCCGGATACCCGTCGTTATCTACATCGCCGAAATTCGAACCCATCGGCATGAAGGCTTTGTTCAACCCGACTTCCTCACTCACATCGCGAAAGGCGCCGTTGCCCAGGTTGCGGTAAAGCTTCATCGTGGGGCCATTGTGGGGCAGCCCCAGATACGTGCGTACCGTTTCCTCAATTGACATCGCGTAGCCGCTCGCCAGAATATCGGGCCGGCCATCATTGTCGTAGTCGAAAAACCAGGCGGGGAATCCATGGCCCGAGCCCTGCACGCCAGCCTGAGCCGCTACGTCGGTGAAGGTGCCGTTGTGGTTGTTGTGAAACAGCGCATTGTAGCCGCGGTAATTGGACACGTACAAGTCCGCATAACCGTCGTTGTCATAATCAGCCGCTACCACCGCCTTGGTAAACGCCGACAAATCAGTCCCCGAGGAGTGGGAGATGTCCTTAAATGTGCCGTTGCCGTTGTTCAGGAAAAGCTGATTCGGCTCTTGTTCATTGCCTACGTAGAGATCGAGAAATCCGTCGTTATTGATATCCACCCACACGGCGGTTTGCGTCGTGGTCGGCTCGGCCAGACCGGCTTCCACGGTGACATCGGTGAAAGTGCCGTTGCAGTTGTTGCGCAGCAGAGATTTCCGCTGCGGCATTTCCCAGCCGCCGCGCAGGACCAGAATATCCTTGCATCCGTCATTGTTGTAATCGGTCTGGATGAGGTTGAGCCCGCCCGTCTGGGATGCCAGTCCCGATTGCGCGCTGCGGTCGGCGAACGTGCCATCCCCGTTGTTGTGGAAGAAATGCATGGGAGCGCAATAGTCAAAATTGGAAGTGACGATATCGAACAGACCATCGTTGTCGAAGTCGTCGACGATCAGGCCTCCCGCTTCCGAGAAGATTGCGTCGAGTCCCACACGCGGCGCTACGTCAGTGAAACGGCCAATGTCTTCGGCGGATTCAAATCGCGAAGGTTCCAACAGGTACTCTTTGGGTACACTCGCCGGATATTTGCCCAACGTCATATAAGCGAGGTTCAACAGCCACTTGGTCTCGAGATCCTTAGGCCGCAACTTGAGCGATGCGAGGAAGTGCTGGATGGCCTTCTGGGAATCGGCGCCCTTGGGGTAACTGAATTCGGGACGAATCGGAAAGAGGCAGCGCTCCGCGGGATGGCGGTATACCTCGTTGACCATTTCCGCCCGGTGGAGGCAGGCCACGCCCAGCATCTCTTCCACCTCGGGTAATGTTTGCGGAGCCGCGGCCGTAGCGATGCGCAAAGCCGCTTCGAGCTGGGCGATAGCAGGCTCCATTTCTCCCTGATAGGCATATACCTGCGCCACTCCGAGGTGCAGTGTCGCGGCATCGGCAGGAGATCGGCCGGGGTCATCCGCGCTTGCGGCCAGTTTCGCTACCCGGACCTTCAAATCGGCGAACGACTGCTGCCGCATGGCGCAGGACAGCCTCGGATCGGCACTCCAGTTGGCGGGCTTGGCATAGTTCAATAAGGCCGCCCCAGCTTCATTGAACCCGGAGATGTTCACGTCGAACCGAATGCTCCCTTCGGCGCGAATGGCGGCCTGGCGGGCGCGCTGGGACTCTGTGATTTCCGCGAGTTCGTCCGGCGCCAGCACCTTGACCATTGCGAAACCGGAAGGAATCCGGAACACCGGCGAAATCTGACCGGGGGCGAGCCCTTGCAGGGCGGTTCGGATCTCCTCACGCAGTGTGGAGGGATCGACTTTGCCGAGCAGGCCGCCATCCAGCGATGTAGCATCCACGGATTTCTCGCGAGCGAGCACGGCGAAATCGGCGCCCTTCTCGAGTTCCGCCCGGAGGCGACCTGCCTCCTCGGCTGAATTAACCACCATGAGCCGCAATGGGATAGCGGCGGAAGTTTCTTCCTGGCCGGAGGAGAAAAAGACAATGGCCAGCACACAGAAAAGCACGCGAGACATCGAAGCTTGGAAATTTCTGCAATAATATCAAAACGCCAAATGACACTCACGTGCGGCATCTGCGTGTGCGGCATCTGCGTGCGAGGGTGAGCATCGACGCTGGTTTTGCATTCCTTCGGAAACCGGCGAATTTATTGGCCCCGTTCATGATCCGCGGTTTGTCGTCTAGTATTCAACTGTGGGCGTAACAGACCAGAACCAGCTCAAACATGCCGCGGCCGAAGCCGCCGTCGCTCTGATTGAAAACGGAATGATCGTCGGCCTGGGCTCCGGCAGCACAGCCGCCTTTGCCGTCGAGGCGATTGGAAGGCGCGTCAAGAGCGGCCTTCGCATCATCGGCATCCCGACTTCCGAAAAGACCGCCGACCAGGCGGCCAGCCTGAACATCCCGCTCTCCGATTTGGGCGAGCATCGGACCGTGGATCTTACGATCGACGGCGCCGACGAAGTCGAAATCGGCTCCCTCAGTCTCATCAAGGGCGGGGGAGGCAATCAACTGCGCGAAAAAATCGTCGCGGCGGCAAGCTCCCGTTTTGTTGTCATAGTCGACTCCACCAAGGTTGTGCGCCAACTCGGCCTTCAACATCCCGTCCCGGTTGAAGTCGTCCGGTTCGGCTGGGAAGTCACGTCGAAACGGTTGGACGATCTCGGTATCCAACCCAAACTACGCCGCCACCCTGACGGGAGCGTATTCCTCACGGATGACAGCAATTACATTCTCGATTGCGCATGCGGCCCTATTGCCGATGCGCGCAAACTCCAGTCTTCCATCGACAGCATCGTCGGGGTTGTGGAGCACGGGTTGTTTATCGACATGGCGGAACAGGCAGTGGTAGCGGGCGCGGACGGAGTCACCACCCTGCGCCGCTGATCAACCCTGGCCGGATTGCGGCAAAATCTCTATATGGCTGGCCGAGTTTGCTTTCACTGCAAACAGTGGGTCGAAGAAGGTGAAGCCCACGATTGCTGGACGACCACCGAGATCGCGCTGACGCGCTATCTCTCCGACGACCTGCGCGAGGCTTGGGAACGCTTGCGCGAGACCGCCGTAGCCTTCGGAGATCAGCGGATCTACGCTTCCCACAAATCCATCATGTTCTCCCGGAAGACCTGTCATTTCTTCGTTCGGCCGAAGCAGCGCTTTCTCGAAGTATGCATCTTTCTCGACCGAACGCTGAAAGCGCCTCAGATTCAACGCGCCGGCCAGGCGTCAAAATCGAAACAGTTCTACATCATTCGCATCACCCATCGCGACGAAGTGGAATCGCCAATTACAGACTGGCTCCACGAAGCGTACGAACTGTCCGGCGCGCCACCTGCGGCGAGTAAGTCGAAGCGCAAGAGCGCCCCTGCGACCCCATCCGCGCGGGAACGATGAAAGCCGCGCCCGCGCCAAAGCGGGATCGTGGGAAGCAATTGGCCCGAGTGCGGCGCATCTGCGCAACGATTCCGGGCACGGTCGAAAAGCTCTCGCACGGTTCGCCGACATTCTTTTCGCCCAGGCGCGTCTTCGCCTCGTTTGTCGACAACCACCACGGCGATGGGCATGTCGCCGTCTGGATCCCGGCCGCCGAGGGAGTGCAAGCCGCTCTGATCGAGGAAGATCCCGAAACGTACTTTCGTCCGCCCTACGTCGGCCCGAGCGGCTGGGTGGGCGTCGAACTCTCCAGAGTAACTGACGAGCAGCTTGGCGCGTTGATCCGCGAAGCGTTCCGCTTTATCGATTTGAAATCCGCCCGCGCCAAACGCCCCAAACCAATTCGCCGTGGCCAAGCCTCCTAACTCGTTGTAAGCACTCTGATTCCGCCCTGAACAAGCCGCCGCGCCAAGTTTTTACCATCAATCGTCCCCGTCCGGAATCAATCTCACGAACCCGAAAAAAGGCGCACAAGGATTCGCATGTGACCAATCGCTGCGGAGACGAAGGCGTCTGGGTCGCCGATAATCATGACGTCGCCTCAACGGTTCCCACGCGCCGCGTGCGCACGCATCGCCCTTTCGCCCTGGATTTTCCGGGTATCAGCTCTCGTCCTCGCCGCCGCATTCACCGGTCTGCCCGTCCACGCAAGAGTCAAAAAAGACATCGTGGTGATGAAAAACGGCGACACGATGACCGGGGAAGTCAAGGGGCTGGTCAACGGCATGTTGGGCTTCAAAGCCGACTATATGGCCGACACTGTTCAACTGGACTGGAATCAGATAGCCAGCATAAAGAGCAGCGATCAGTTTTCTGTTGTGTTCTCGGATGGCACGCGGGATACGGGCATGATTATAAGAAGCGCCGATCCCAAAGGCGCAGGGAGCTTCGCGGTCGAAGGCGCGGAGGAAGAGACGCAGGCGCGCAGCCAGGACGTCGTCTCGATCAATCAGGTGGAAGATACGTTCCTGCATCAGCTCACTGGCTCGATCAGCTACGGTCTCACCTACACCGGTGGGACCAGTTCAACCCAATCGAACTTCGCTACAGACGTCAGTTATCGGTCCGAACGATGGTACGGATCGATAGACGCAAGCTCCGTTTTTAGCCGCCAGAATGACGCGAAGCCTTCCGGCCGCAACACGGTCAACCTCTACTACTACAACTATCGCGGTGTGCGGTGGTTCGTGGCGGGTACCGCCAGCTTCCTGAGCAGCCGTCAGCAGGATCTGACCGCGCGGACCACATTCGGCGGCGGCATTGGTATGGACCTCATTCGCAGGACGTCGACGACCCTCCAGTTTGTGGGCGGAGCGGTCATGAGAGACGAGCATTACGCCCCCAACGTCGGCTCCGTGGTCGCTCGCGGCGCGGATTCTCAGTTTCTCTTTCAGTTCACGAAGTACACTTTCACGAAGTTCCAGTTCACCACTGGGCTGGGCATATTCCCCAGCCTCTCGGATTTTGGGCGCGTGCGCTTCGGGCTCAACTCGAGTTTGAAAAAGGACCTGGCGAGGAATCTCACCCTGATTTACACGGTGTACGAAAACTATGACAGCCGCCCGCCGGTACCGGCTCCTAAGAACGATTTCGGAACGACCCTATCCATCGGATGGACGTTCTGAGATTCAACGCGGAGGCACTTGGTATCCCGAACTTCCCAGGATGTCGCGCCCCGCGCCCTTGAGGAGAAAGTCCGCAAACCGCCGCGCCGCATCGGGCTGCTTTGATGCGGCGACAATCCCCAGTGCTTGATCGATCGGGCGGTGCAACTGTTCGTCCACGCTTATTACCTTGCCGCCTTCTTTCATGACCAGCGAGTATGCGGTAAAGACGGCGTCCGCATTTCCGGATGCCCCGTACTGCTTCGCCATGTTGATGTTGTCGGCGTAGACGATCCGCGGCTGTACCTGGTCCCAGATGCCGAGTCGTTGCAGGCTCTCCCGAGCGGCCAGTCCGTAGGGCGCGAGTTCCGGCTTAGCAAGCGCGATCACACGAACCGGCGGTTGTGTCACGTCACTAACCTTGTCGATCTTCGCCTTCGCGGCGGGAGGTATCCAGAGCGCAAGAATTCCCGTCGCATAGACTGCCTTCGAACCCGGCGTCAGCAGCCCCTTTTTCTCGAGTTGCTCGACATGTTCCACATCCGCCGCCGCGAAAACATCGAAAGGAGCCGAATGCTCGATCTGCAGCGCGAGTTGCGCCGTCGAGGCGAAGCTGAAGACCGGGTGGATTCCGGTCGCCGCCTCGAACCGCGGCCCGATGACCTGCAACACTTCGCTCAGGTTCGCGGCAGCCGCGATCGCCACCTCGCTCTTGGAATCCCGGGCCGGTGAAAACGCGGCGATCGCAATTACCGCGGCCAGTGCGCAGGTTCCCACAATCGCTCGACTCAGCTTCATTCACGCCTCCAGGGATCTCCGAAGCGCGCATCGTGTAAAACAGCTGCATCAGTCAGAGATTGCAGAAAAGCGATCAGATCGGCCTTACCCTGCGCGGATATCGTAAAACCAGCGATTAAAGGGTCTTTGTTTGGATTGTCGTGCCCGTTCTTTCCACCCGCTGCGTAATGCTCGATCACGCCCTCGAGCGTTGGGATGCTGCCGTCGTGCATGTAGGGCGCAGTCACCGCGATGTTCCGCAGCGTCGGAGCCTTGAATTTCCCGACATCCTCAGGCGCCTTCGTATATTCAAAAATCCCCACGTTCGGCGGCGGATAGGAGTAAAGTCCCGGCGCGTTATACAGCCCTGTGTTGTGAAATTCGAGCGTTCGATTCGGATTGCGCTCCGAGACCGTGGAATCTGTGAAGTTGAAACCGCCATGGCAACGGAAACACGAAAGGCGCTGGTCGAAAAAGAGAACCTCGCCGCGCTTGGCGGATTCCGAAACCGCGCTGTCGTCCCCGCCGTAGTGGTAGCGATCGTAAGCCGAACGCGCAGAAACGATGTTCCGCTCGAAACAGGCCAGCGCTTTCGTGACGTTCGGAATCGTATAGGGATCGCCAGCATCGGGAAACGCGTACGGGAAAAGGTCCAGATAAATAGCATCCGACCGCGCCCATTGCGCAAATCCGCCGTCCCGCCGCAAACCGAGTTCAATCGGATGTTCGCCGAACATCGGAACCAGCGCCTGCTCCTCCAGATTCTTCATCGTCGGATTGTTCCAGGTCAGCGCGCCGCTCCACGCCACATTGACGAGGCTCATGGCCCCGCGCGAGTGCGATTCTCCCGTCGCTCCGATTCCCACAGCTCTGCCGTCCGTAAACGCCAGTTCCTGTTTGTGACAGCTTGCGCAGGATTGCTTTCCATTCACTGACAGACGTGCGTCGTAAAACAGGTAGCGTCCGAGTTCCACCTTCGCCTCGGACATCGGATTATCGGCGGGAACGTACGGTATCGGAAAGCCCTTCGGCAGATTCCATCGATAACTGTTCTGCTCAGATTCGGCTGCTCTCAACCGGATGTTCGTGGCAGCGTACATCGCGACCGCGAACACCGCGCCGGCTGCCAATGAATGGAGGGTCCGGCGCCGCATCTCCTCACTTCTGCAGCTTGACAACTTCGAGCGCTTCGAGCATCCGCACCGAGCGGGCGCCGGCTTTATCCTGCGGGCAAACCAGTCGGAGCGGACCTTGGTACCCGAACAGCGCCTTTCCGTCCCGTTTGTCGGCCACCAGAATCTGGTCGTTTCCGAATTCAGGATCGATTTCGCCCAGCGTGAACACCACCTGGTATCCGTCATGCGCCTTCGCGACCACGTAAGTGGTCAGCGCCTTGCCTCTGAGCTTTCCGATAGGCGCGCCGGCTCTCTTGAGGATTTCGCGCAGCGGAACGCCTTCATACTCAACTTCCGTTCCGTCTTGCTCCGGAATCTTTGCTTTCTCGCGCGGCATGACCGCGAGATCCTCGGCTTTCAGCGTAAGGGGTGTTGAGACGTCTCCGCTCACCGCAATAATGACGGGTGCGGATGTCTGCTGAGGAGTCTGAGGGAACGCTGCCCCGAGCCACACAGCCGCCGTTAACCCGATGCGAATCAGCCAGCGACGTGTCATGAGAGGTCTCGCGAACGCTGTCATTCTAACATGACATTGTCGCGTCGACGCGCGCGGAAGCGCTCTGTCGAATTCGCCGACATAATGGATTACCTAGCGTGAAAATCGCCACTTTCAACATCAATAACCTCAACAAGCGGCTTCCGAACCTGCTGGGCTGGCTCGCTTCATCGAGACCCGACGTCGTCTGCCTTCAGGAACTCAAATGCGTGCAGTCCGATTTTCCAGCGGATGCGCTGCGAAAGGTCGGCTACGAAGCGGTGTGGGCTGGCGAGCGCTCCTGGAACGGCGTGGCAATTCTGGCGCGGGAGCACGCGCCGGTTCTGACCCGTTCCAGCCTTCCGGGAGATCAGGCGGACTCGCAGGCCCGATATATCGAGGCCGCGATAGAGGGCATGCTCATCGCTTCCATCTACGCACCGAATGGAAATCCTCAGCCTGGCCCGAAATTCATCTATAAACTGAACTGGATTGACCGTCTGGCTGCGCATGCGGCGCAACTTGTGAAGGCCGGAGCGCCGGTCATTCTGGCGGGCGATTACAATGTGGTCCCGACTCCTCAGGATATCTACCAAACACGATCACTCGACCACAACGCCCTCGTCCAGCCGGAAAGCCGCGCGGCGTTCCAGCGATTGCTGGACCAGGGATGGACTGACGCGCTCCGGAAGCTGCATCCATATGGACCGCTCTGGACATTCTGGGACTACAAGTTCGGTCGATGGGAGGCAGACAAAGGCATGCGACTCGACCACTTTCTGCTCTCACCTGAGATTTCGCGGCGCCTTGGGAGTGGCGAGGTGGATCGATCTGTGCGCGGCGAGGCCAATGCAAGCGATCATGCCCCCGCGTGGATTGTCCTCGATAGGTGATTTCACCGGTCGCGGCTCGTGGACCTCGCGTCCACTGCGCACGCTAAGATCGTTCCGAGCCGCGAAACCTCGTCATGTCCCAACCTGCTCTCTTTCAATCGATCCGTGTCCGCAACCTCGAACTGCGCAATCGCATTGTGATTGCGCCCATGTGCCAATACTCCGCCGAAAACGGCTGCATGACGGACTGGCACCTGATACACCTCGGTCACCTCGCGCTCTCGGGCGCGGCGCTGCTGACGATCGAAGCGACCGCAGTCTTGCCGGAGGGGCGGATCACCTATGCTGATGTCGGTCTTTATAACGCCGAAACCGAAACCGCTATCCGACGCACGATCGAGAGCATTCGGCGTTGGTCGGACATCCCTATCGCCCTTCAGTTGGCGCACGCGGGACGCAAAGCGTCAACCGAAGTGCCGTGGAAAGGCGGCGCTCAGTTCGCGCCGAATCATTCAGTCGGATGGCAGACGGTGTCGGCGTCCACGATTCCTTTCACGCCGAACCAGACTCCACCCATCGCGCTGGATCGCGAAGAACTGAGCCGTGTACGCGATGCGTTCGCCGCGTCCGCGGCGCGCGCCGCCGCGATCGGCCTCGATGCGGTGCAGATCCACGGCGCGCACGGCTATCTGCTGCACCAGTTCCTCTCCCCGCTCTCCAATCAGCGCCAGGACGAATACGGCGGCTCGCTTGAGAACCGGATGCGCTTCCCCCTCGAAGTCTTTGAGGCCGTTCGCTCGGCCTTTCCCGCCGGCAAGCCGGTCTCGATGCGGGTGTCGGGCACAGACTGGGTAGATGGCGGCTGGAATATCGAACAGACCATCGCTCTTGCGGAAGCGCTGGAGAAGCGTGGCTGCGACGCTGTGCACGTTTCGAGCGGAGGATTGCATCCGGCCCAGAAGATCCCGGTCGGGCCGAGCTATCAGGTGCCTCTTGCCCGCGCCGTAAAATCCGCGGTGCGCATTCCTGTGGTCGCAGTCGGAATGATTACGAGCTTCGATCAGGCCGAAGCCATCGTTGGCACGGGTGACGCCGATCTGATCGCGATGGCACGCGCCATCCTCTACGACCCGCGCTGGCCCTGGCACGCGGCCGCCCAGTTAGGCGGGCAAGTCCGGGCGCCGAAGCAGTATCTTCGTTCCCAGCCGCGACAATTCAAAGATCTGTTTGAAAGCGAGTAGGCGCAATTGTGCATGATCGAAACCGCCAGGTTTCTCAAGGCGCGCGATTATCTCTTTCTTCGGGGAAGACTTCGCATAGGCGTACCCTGATAGCAGGCACTGGTATGACGATCTCAAGAATGTTTCTGGCGATTCTCGCGGCATCCGCGCTTGGCCTGGCGTTCGACGGCGACAACTTCACGCAAAAGTTCGAAGCTCTGCCTCAGGCCGTGAAGGACACGGCGAAGGCCCACATGGAAAACGCAGTTCCGGTGAGCATCAGTTCCGCCCAGGGGGAACAGGGCTGGAAATATCAGATCAATACGCGAGTCAACGGTAAATACCACGACCTTGTCATCGACGACAAAGGCAAGCTGACGGCCGTCAAAGACGAAACCGATCTGGCGTCTCTTCCCGCCGCAGCCAAAGAAGCCATTCAGAAACAGGCCGCCGCGTCGAAGATCATGACGCTCGAGAAAGTAACAGAAGGCGACCAGGTCAGTTACGGAGCCGTCGTAAAGGACGACGCCTCGGGCGCCTTCGCTCAGTTGCGCGTCGCCCCCGACGGAACGGTCAAATCGAAGAAATAAGACGAGAACGGCTGAAGCTCAGAAAATCAACTTCAGCCCGAACTGCGTCTGCCGCGACGTCGTCACCGTACTCGTAATCAATCCAGCCGAAGGACTGATCGCTCCGCTCGCAAATACCGTCGTATTCGGCGTCGCGAAATTCGGGTGGTTCGCAACATTGAACATTTCCGCCCGCCCCTGCAGGCTCAATCGCTCCCGAATCTTAAACGTCTTGAACAGCGAAAGATCCACCTCCGCCAGCCCAGGACCCGTATACACTCCGCGTCCTAGATTGCCGTACGTATTGGCCGGAGGCAGAATGAACGCCGCCGGATTGAACCATTGATTCGGATTCCCCGTCACAACACTTCCGGTAAACGACGGATTCAGCGACGGCCGGTCAGGGTTACGCGTATCGCCGTCCGCCGAACGGTTCGAACCGATCAACGGAGTGAACGGAAAACCGCTTAACAGCGTCACGATGCCGTTCAACTGAAAACCCCAGGGAAGCTCATATCGCGCCGAGATGCTCGACTGCGCCGTAACGTTCAGCGCCGACAGCCCCCAATCGCGGCGCAGATCGTTCCGGTCGAGCACCATCTGCGCCTGGTTGTTCGCCTGCGCGCCCGTGAGCGCCGAATTCGTATCGAGGTCCTTCGACCACGTGAAATTGCCGCGCACCTCGAAGCCCTTGGTCAGGCGCCGCACCAGATCCACCTGCAGCGCGTGATAGCTCGTGTTCCCCTCGGTGTACCAGAAGAATCCCGCCGAAAGCTTCGGATTCGGCCGTCCGCCCCCGGGAATGTACTGTGCGCCCGGCGGAATGCCAGGACCGCAGCCCGCCGCATTCGTGCAGATCTTCGCCGGAATGGTATTCGGATCGATCGACGCCAGCCCGTGATATCCGAATGACCCCACATATCCCACCCGCAGCACCGTATTCGCCGAGAGTTGCTGCTCAATCCGGAAATTCCACTCTTCAACCGTGGGCGTCTTGGCGTCCGGCTGAATCCCCTGCGGCGCAAAGATCGTGGAAGCGCTCGGAGGAATGCCGGGCGTGATCGGCACGATCGACGGCAGCGACACGTTCGAATATGAGGCCGCGCCGTTGTACGGGGGCAGGGAATTGATCAGAAACGCCAGGTTGTCGATTAGCGAATAGTACATCCCGAAGCCAGTCCGCACGGACGTCTTCCCGTTCCCGAAGACGTCCCACGCGAGCCCTACGCGCGGAGCGAGCAGCTTTTTCGCGTTGTTACGCGTAAAAACGGAATCGCCGACGATCGGATTCGTCTGGAGTACGCCGTTCTGGTCGGGAATATAGTTCGCGGCACGTCCCGCAACCTCATTCCAGCCGTCTGTGAACTCGTGGCGGATTCCCGCCTCCAGAGTCAGATTCCTCCTCAGGCGCATCGTGTCCTGCACAAACCAGGCGCCGAAGATACTACGCCAGCCGAGTTCGTTGGGAGCGGGGACCACCTGGAACGTGCTCACCATTCCCGCCTGCAGCGTCGCCAGGCTGGTGAACGTCGCTTGTCCCAGTCGCCGCGACGCCGTGTTCTCGTTGTCCTGTACGCGCTGGAACCAGAAGCCCGCGTCGATCTGATGCATGCCGCGCGTCATCGAGACTGTATCGGTAGCCGTATAGAGATTGCGGCGGTTCCAGACGTTGGCCGCGTTGTTCGGTCCCGCCGATGTGAACGCGGCGTTGCCCGTGGTCGTCACGCCGCCGCCGATCACGATACCGCCGGGTCCGCCGCCCGTGACAAAATCGAGACTCGGATCGAACTGCTGGAGCAGGACGGAATCGTAGTTGAACGCGGCGCGCGAGAAGCCCACGCGAAAGGTGTTCAGTACCCGCGGCGAAAAGACATGCACTTCCTGCAGGCTGGCCACCTGCGATTGCAAACCTAAACCGGAGGCGAAAAGCGGATCCGCCTGGGGAATGATTCCGTTCCCGCTGTCGATCGTGTAAGCGGCGGAAAGCGTATCGGAATCGCTGATGACGTAGTCGCCCCGCATAGTGCCGAAGTCTTCGTTCGCCGATTGCCGCGGATGATTGTAAGAAAGGGCAGCGCCGCCCCCCAGGCTCGGACCGTTGGGCTCAGGCCAGAGCGTCATATATTTCCGCATGGCGGGAATCGCCGCCGCGCGCGCTGCGTCGTCCGGCACGATGCTTACGTTGCTCAGCGCCAGCACCTGCCGGAATCCTTCATAGTTCCCGAACAGGAACAGCCGGTCTTTCTTTATCGGCCCTCCCAGCGACCCGCCGAACTGATTGCGGCGGAACGGAGGAACTGGCCCCTGATCGAAAAAATTCCGCGCGTCAAGAGCGCTGTTGCGGAGAAACTCGAAAACCGATCCATGCAGCTCGTTCGTACCTGACTGAGTCGCGACGGTGACCTGCGCGCCGGCGCGCTTTCCATATTCCGCCGAATAAGTGTCGGTGAGGACGTTGAATTCGCGCACCGCGTCGATCCCCAACAACTGCCCACTTACCCCGCCGGGAGTGATGGCAAGCTGACTGGACCCGGTGTATTCGATTCCGTTCAGCAGCACGATATTATCCGGCGGACGCCGTCCCGCAACGGAAAACGTGTTCCCATTACTCGTGCTGGTGTTCGGGCTCTTCAGCCCATAATTGATCGCGCCGGGATTCAGCGCGACCAAATTATCAAAACCGCGGCCGTTCAGCGGCAGGTCCTTCACCTGGCTCGCGCCCACAAGGCCTGCAAAGGCGGAGGTCGTGGTGTTGACCACCGGAACCTCTTCTGTTACCGTGACCTGCTGCGCCATGTCTCCCACTTCGAGGCGCAGGTTAATGACGGCTTCTTCGCCGAGATCCAGGGTGACCCCGTCCCGCACAACCGGCTTGAAACCGGTCTTTTCGGCGCGCACTTGCTGCTTTCCCAAATGAAGCGAAACGATTCGGTAGTGGCCGGTTTCGTCTGTCGTCGCAGCTCGTGTCTCGCCTGTCTCCAGGCTCTTGGCGGTGACGTTCACGCCCGAAACCGCCGCGCCGCTGGGGTCCTCGATTTTTCCCGAAATACTGGCCGCGGTTTGGCCATAACAGATGAATCCCGCCGCAAAAAGAAAGAGGGCGGGCGCAAAAGACAGGCGCGTCAGCCTGTGGGCTTCTCCAGACCCGAAGTGCATATTTATGTTTACTCTACATGGAGACGCTGAACGAAACGGAAAAGCAACAGTGCGGGTTACGTAAAAGAACGTCATAAACTCGGGACGATGTTGCTCTGCGCCGTTCGCGGCTGCCATCTTCCTTTGACCCTGGAGCAGCGGCGTTACGTCTGCCCAAGTGGGCATTCGTTCGATATCGCGCGCAGCGGTTACGTGAACCTGCTTCAGCCTCAGGACCGCCGCTCAGCGAACCCAGGCGACACGGCGGAAGCGGTTGCCGCGCGCCGCCGCCTGCATGATTCCGGCGTGACCGCGCCGCTGCTGGAAGCCGTCCGCGAACTACTGAATCCGCAGCCGCACGACGCCGTGCTTGACGCCGGCTGCGGAGATGGCTTTTATCTCGGCTCGCTTGCCAAAGTAGTCGGCTTCGCCGGCTCGGGCGTGGACATTTCGGTTCCGGCGATCGAGGCCGCGGCGAAACGCTATCCGGAATGCGAATGGATTGTGGCGAATGCCGACCGCTTTATCCCCTACGCTGACTCATCCTTCAGCGTCGTATTTTCCATCACGGCGCGAATGAAGGCTTCCGAATTCAGGCGAATCCTTCGTCCCGATGGTCGACTTCTGGTGGCCGTTCCCGCGCCGGACGACCTGCTCGAACTGCGCGGAACCGGACGCGACCGTTCCGCCCGAGCCATCGCGGACTTCGCGCCGCACTTCCGTCTGGAGCGGCAGAGTCGCGCGGCCACGACGGCAGATCTGAGCGCCGATGCGATGAACCACATCCTGCTCTCGATCTACCGCCCGCTTCGCGCGACTCCGGTCGAGGCGGGGCGTGTGACTCTCAGCCTGGACGTCCTGTTGTTTCGCCCGATTTTGTAACTCCCGACATTTGTCGGGCGTCATATAAACAGTTCTGTCTTTAAACCCATGTCAAACCGATACGCTGCACTGATTCTCGGATTTGCGTTGCCGTTTGCCCCCGCTTTCGCGGGTTCCCCCTCGTCAGGCCTCCCCAATTTCCATCAGGTGGACGATCATGTCTACCGCGGCGGGCAGCCGACCCCGGACGGCTTCAAAAACCTGGCGCAGATGGGAGTGAAAACGATCATCGATCTTCGCGGCTCCGAGCATTCCATGGCTGACGAGAAGCGCATCGTGGAATCCGCCGGCATGAAGTACGTCAGCATCCCGATGCGAGGCATGGCCACCCCCACCGATGAGCAGGTCTTATCCGCGCTCCGGATCATGAACGATCCTACTTCGGGACCGGTATTCGTGCACTGCAGGCGGGGAGCGGACCGCACCGGCGCAGTTGTCGCGTGCTATCGGATCGGCCGCGATCACTGGGACAGCGGTAAAGCGCTCAACGAAGCTTCCGGATTCGGCATGAGCTGGTTTCAGATCGCGTTGCGCCACTATGTGGACCGGTATGACGGGAAGTCCTTCCCGGCCGCCATTCCGGCCACTGTCGTTCCGTAGTCTTGATCCCGACTAGGTTCACGCCTCGACACGAAGCAATGCGGCCAATAGGGGATTTAGCGTAGCGCTGAACGGGTTGGCAACAGTTACTCCCCGCCATGTAAAGCCATTCTGGAGATCTTCTGAAAGGAGCAGGCGGCATTCGGCCTCCGCGGCGGCCGCCACCACAACAGAGTCCCAAATAGAAAGGTCATGGCCGGATGCCAGGTCGGTCGCGCTGATCATTACTGCGGCGGTCGTGTCTGTTACGGCGAAGGCGTCGCGCCAGTTCTGTACGGCTTCCTTGGCAGCCCCGGGACGCCGCTTGGCTTTTCGAACCAGGACGTTGAACAGTTCGCCCAATGCCTGAACCGGCAGAATGACGTCCTCAGGCGGCAATCGCTGAATCAGGGCAACCGCCTTGTCTCGCATCGCCGCTCCGTTGGTTCCCTCGGCGTACGCCAGGACATTCGTATCCAGCGCGATCTTCATGGGGCGTCGTCGTACAATTCGTCACGCGTCCAGCGCCCGGCGTTCACAACACGCTCTTTTTTCAGCCGGGCGAAAAGGAGGGCTCTGGCGCCCTCGGTGGCGTGATCATCTTCGGAGACGGGGCTAATTCGGGCCACAGGTCGGCCATGACTTGTCACGACGATGCTTCGGCCCTTCTGCACGGTCCGCAGCAATTCTGAAAAGTGGCGATTGGCTTCAGCGGCTGAGATTGCTTTATCTATGCTGAGTTTCACAATGTAGTGACATTAACTACTCTATCGCAAACAGATCAAAGGCCCGTGCACGGTCCTCAATCAAATCTCAGCCATCCGCTTCAATTCACCTTGGGAAAGCCGGTGAGCAGCCGATAAGGTCACTTCACAACGACGTCAAACTCGAAATATCCCTGGTGTTTCTGAAAACCGGTTCCACTGCGGTCGTTGACCGAGAAATAAACGTGGCTTCCTGTGATTTTGCGGACGAGCGCGCCCGCCGCCTTATCTGGCGCGAGGAAGCCTTCACCGGAACGCTGCCCGCGACCCTCCGGTCCACTACAACTGCTGGCGTTGCCGGACTGAGAGTCGAGACAAACAGTCCCAATTGGCCTGAGTACGTTGACGCCCTTTCCGGAAGGCATCGCGATACTAACTCCCCACTCCAAATGAGCCGGCAAAAGCACATGATATTGGCCGCGACCGGTCTCTCGAACCACCGCGCGCTCTGGTGTGCACTGACTCCGATCCGGGAGACATGCCCATTGAGCGAATGTGACTCTTGAGTCCACGCTGAACATACTTGACGACACATCGGAGCGCTCGACCGCAACATAAACGGAAAACGAGCCCTGATTATTGTTCCATTCGTATCCGTCCATTACGCCCAGAAAGAGCCGCGTGGCGCCCTTGGGCACAAGGTATCTTCGACGGGCGCCCTCCCTTGTCGCGCCGCTGCCGATAAAGAAAACCTGCTTCAACGCAGGCGAGAGGGTCAAAGAATCAGCGCCCGCGCCGCGTGGCTTGAAGGGCTTCGGCGCGCGGGTCTGATCCGGGCGCTCCTCTCCCAGAAACACTCCGAGAAGCGAATTCATCGGAGCGGTAATGTCTGAGATCCCGTGCTCAGCGCCTCCTTCATGACGCGTCACGTTGGAACCGTTCGGCGGATAAAATTCCGGTGGATTGAAAGGAGCGTGCTCGACCAAACCTGACGCCGTGAAACTAAAAGCAACGGCATGATCGAGTGAGAGCTCGACCAGTAGCGGCGACTCGCTCGGCGCAGAGTCTCCGGCCCGTGCTCCAGTGCCGTCAGGCATGCCTGCCAGATAAGGATTCGCGGTCGACGGAACGTTAACTGCGAGAACGGTATCGCCTGACTGGCCAGAAGCGCCGAACGCGGCTACACCAAAGACCCACACTGCCGATAACAGTAAGGTCCTCGAGCGCGCATTCACGTCCTTAATTACGGCTGTCCGAACCTCACCGGTTGCAACACGCCGGCGGATTCAATTGACTTTCGGGGTCTCGACGACCATTCCCAAGCCATCCAGCAGCGTCCAGGTTGCGCGCTCGTAGCTGACATATGCCTGCTGGTATCCCACAAAAGCATTCAGCAGCGAACTCTCGGCTGAAGCCAGGCGCGACTGCGAATCGAGCACCTCGAACGCGGTAATCGTTCCCAACTCATATTTCTGCTGCTCGGCTTCGACGTTCTTCTGCGCCAAATCCCGCGCGAGTTTCGCCGATTCGATAGTCGCGCTCGCAAGTTCGATAGAGGTAATCGCCTGTCGCACATCCTGCGCGATTTGCTGTTCCATCTGCCGCTGGATGTAACGGTCGCGCGTGCGCGCCACCAGCGCGTCGGCGAGTTGCGCCCGTGCCGCAGTCGCGCGAAACGGGATGGTTACGGATAGTCCCGCGCCATAACTGGGCGAATTGAACGCGAAAACCTGACCCAGCGCATCAGTAAGTCCGCCCGACACCGCTGGCGAGACGATGCCCAACGGACCCACCACCGCGACCTGATTTCCTCCTAAACCAGCAGATTGTCCCTGCACCGTCAGATCCACACGAGGGAGCATCAAATTGCGCGCCACTCGGGCGTTGAGGTCGTCAATCGCGAGCCGCTCGCGTTGGACGTCGAGTTCCGGGCGCACGCGCAATGCCGCCTGATAAGCCTCCTCATACGGAAGGATGGCTGTCCCTTCCGGTAGCTTCGCGGGATCGTCCGTAAGGACGATCTCCATTGCGCGAAGTTGCGGAGTCAGGTCCGCGCCGATGATCTTCCGCAAACCATCCAGCGCCGCGACGTATGAATACTGCGCCTGCACCAAATCGGTCTTACGCTGCGCCACCTGAGTCTGCGACTGATAGATGTCCAGACTGGCGAGCGCCCCCAGGTCCAGCGCCTGCTTGTCGCGCTCATACGACTTCTGCGCGAGGTCCAGCGTCTGCTGCAGCACCTTCACGTTGTCGCGCGCCCGCACGGCGTCCCAATACTGGCCCGCCGCCGCCGCGAGCGTCGCCGCGATCGAGGCTTCAGTCTGCTTCGATGTGATTGCCAGCTGCGAGCGCGCGATCTTCAGCGGCGCCTTGAACTGAATTCCGTTGCGGTTCTGCAACAGCGGTTGCGCGATCGAAAAGTTCAGCGAGCCGCTGATGCTCGGGTTGAAGATGTTGAACTCGCTGTTCGTCGAGTTGCGGGTTGCCACGAACCCCACATTGACGGTCTGCCCGGTCGGTACCAGTTCCTGATAGCTGAGGAACGAGTTTCCGCTCAGGCTGCTGAGAATCGACGCGCCGCCGATCTGCGAAAACTGCGGCGATTCTGAACGCAGCGTGTTGAATCCCATCGATACGACAGGATCGAACACTGCATGCGCCGCTTTCACCTGGCCGGCGGAAGTGTAGACATCCATGCGGCTGATGTTGATGTCGCTCGAATTCTTCAGCGCGAGTTCCAGAAACGAATGGATGTCGAGCGTAAGCTTGCCGTCGACGATACGCTCTGAGATTCCCTGCACATCGCGCACCTGAACCGTGTCCGGATTGAACCGCCGGCTGAGCCATCCCGGAACCGGCAGCGATGCGCCGGCGAGCGCCGTCGTCAATGTCAGAATCAAGATCAGCAAACTCGCGGCGATGCCGCGGGCGGGAGTTTTCCCGAATCTTCTTCGGTTACTCATATCGAAGCGCCTCAATGGGATCGATGCGCGACGCTTTGCGCGCGGGATAAATGCCGAACACCACGCCCACCGCAACCGAAACCCCGAACGCGATCCCGATGGACGAAGGCGTGACGATGGTCTTCCACTCGGCGGCGCGGGCAATAAGCCACGAGAGGAAATACCCGAACGCGATGCCCGCAAGTCCGCCGCCGATCGAAATCAGAACCGATTCGAACAGGAACTGCCGCACGATGTCGCCGCGCCGCGCGCCGATCGATCGCCGGATGCCGATCTCGCGCGTGCGCTCGAGAACCGTCGCAAGCACGATGTTCATGATTCCGATACCGCCCACGAGCAATGAAATCGCGGCAATGGCCACCATCACGTAAGTGAAGATCGACTGCGAACGCTGTTGCTCGGCCAGAAGTTCCGCGGGTATCGTCACCACGAAGTCCGCGACCTTGTGATGAGTGGATCCGAGAATTGCAGTCACCACTCGCGCCGCGCTCACGCTGTCGGCTCCGGCTTTCAGACGGATGTCCACGCCATCGAGCTCGTCCTTGTAGCTCCCTGTGTCAAAAAAGCGGTACTGAAACGTATTCAGCGGGACGTAAATGATGAAGTTCGGATCCACCGACTGCGCCGTCCCGGAACCCGAACTGATCTGATTCCGCAGCACGCCCGCCACTTGAAGCCAGGTGTCATTGACCTTCACGAACTTTCCCAGCGCCGGTCCGTAGCCGAAGATCGAGACTTTCGCCTTCTCGCCCAGGACGCAAACCGCCGAGCTTGCCTCGTCGTCTTTCTGGTTGAAGCCCTCGCCTTCCTCGTAACGCCAGTTATGAATCGGCGCGTAGGCGGGTCGCGCTCCGTACAACTCGGGGAGGTCTTGCGATGGCTTCGGAAATACCTGCGCGGGATGCATGCCCCGCCGCGCGGAAATTAACTCCAACTCGTCGACATTCGCCTTTAGCACGCGCACGTCGCGCTCCGTCAAACCAGGCGAAGATCGCCGCCGTTCCTGAAATTCCTGATCGCTCGTTGCGGGCCGCGACTCGATCAGCAGATTGCGCACGCCGAGCGTCTCGATGAAACGCAGCGATTCCTCGCGCGCGCCCGCCCCGATCGCGAGCATCCCGATCACCGCGCCCACGCCGAAGATAATTCCCAGCGCAGTCAGGACCGTTCGGGTCTTCTGCGCCCACAGGTTCGACCCGGCAAGCGCGAAATCCGAGAGGTACCGGATGCCGATCATTTAGGAAGGGACTGCAGAGCGCCCGCGGCCGACTTCTTCTTAGCCAGCTCTGTCGGGTTGGCCATCGCCACCAGCTGACCGTTGCTCAGCCCGTTCACGACCACGCGCATCTCGTTCCGCCGCACCAGCGTTACGTCCTTCGCCGAGAACCCATCGGGGCCCTTGAGATACACAAACGTCCGGCCGTCGTTTTCGAAAAGCGCCTGCGCGGGCAGGGAGAGAACGCCCTTCATTTCATCCGTTGTAATCACGAGGCCGGCGCTCATGCCGGGCCGAAGCTCCGCGACCGGATTGTCGATCGCGATGCGGCATTCGAAATGGCGGTTCCAGGGATTGCCCGTCGTGCCCCCGACCTCTTTCACGTGCCCGGCCAGCGGGCGTCCCGGAAGCGCGACGATCGTCACCACCGCTTTCTGCCCGATCGAGATGTGGCCGCGGTCGAGTTCGCCTATATTCGCGCTCACCTCCCAGTTCTTCATATCGGGAATCTCCGCCACGGCCATTCCGGGCCGCACCTGATCTCCCACCTGAAACAGCGGAAGAACCATCCCGAAGAACATAATGTTGCCGCCCGAGTTCTGGCGCACCGAAACGTAGCCGTCGCGATGGGCCTTCAGCGTCATTGCGTCGATATTCTGCCGCGCGGTCTTCGCCTGTTCTTCCGCCTTGCCCCGCGCCGCTTCCTGAATTGCAATTGCAGCCGCGTTGGTGGCTTTCCGGTTGGCCTGATTCTTCTCAAGCTGCGCGAGGTGGTCCTTCGCGGCGTCGAGCGCCAGCGTATTCTCCCGCGCGGTCAGTGTCGGGAGCAGCGGATTTCTGCGAACGTCGAGTTCGGCCAGGCGCACGTCGTTCTGCGCCTTCAGCAGCGCGTAGCGGTCTTCCTCGTCCTGAGCCTCATTCTGGGCCTTGGCCTGTTCGAGGTGGGCGATGGCTTCCGCGAGATCCGCCTCGGCCTCTTTGAGCTTGTATTCCTGTTCGGTGGTATCGAACTGCGCGACCACCTCCCCGGTTTTGACCGGCTCTCCCGTGGTCATCAGTTGCGTGAGGTGCATGTCGAGACCGCCCGTCGCGGGCGCAAACAACAGCTCCGGATTACCGCCCCGCAGGTCGCCGCGCGCCGTCACGTCAAGCGTCACATCGCCGCGCGCGACCTTGGCGACCGGAATGACCTCCTCCTTGACGTTGGTGAGGTCGCGATATGCCCGTAAGCCATACCAGGTCGCCGCGCCCGCCGCCGCGCAGACCATCAGCGTCCCGAGAATCAGCCTGCGTACGCGTTTCCGCCCGAAGTTCACTGCCCCTCCTTCGGAGGTTCGGTCAACGCCACTACTGTCCCGCCGCCGATTCCGTCCACGGCGACTTCGTCCGGGTTCCGCGCCTTTACGCGTACTTCCTGGGACACGTAACGGCCGTTCCCTTTCACATAAACCGCGGGTTTTCCGCCAATGGTGAACAGCGCCTTTGCCGGCACGCTCACTGCGCCGGGAATTTTCGTTTCAATGAGGTCTGCTCCCGAGTTCATGCCGGGCCGCATGCGCGAATCGGGGCTCTCAAGCTTCGCGAAGGCGCGGAAACTGCGCGTCGGCGGCCATTCGGCGAAACTCTCTTCGGTCAGCGGTGTGATGCTCGTGATCTTCGCGGTGATCACCTTTTCGGGAAACGCGTCGACGTGCACCAAAGCCGTCGCTCCAAGCCCTATGCGACCCCGATCGACCTCATCGACCTTGGCTTCAATTCCAAGCGTTCTCAAGTCCGGGATCTCGGCCAGCACGCCTCCCGGCACGGCATGGTCGCCCACCTTGAACGGTTGCGCGTTTTGCCATCCCTGCGAATAGTTCGGCAGATAATTGATGACGCCGTCGAGAGGGCTCTTCAGCTCCATCAGCGACAAATGATATTTAGTAAGATCCACCTGCCGCTTCGCCGTATCGCGCCCGCGTTCCAGCGCAGCGATCTTTTGTTCATTGCTTTTGCGGTGCGTGACTGCCGCGGTCTCCTGCACCTTGAGCTTTTCTTCCGCAAGGCTCAGGTCGATCTGACTCTCCTCGCCCTGAATCGCGCTCATGATCGCCTGCTTTGACGCTTCGAGCTTCGCCTTCTCCGCGTTGTATCGAGCGGTGGAAAGGTCGAGGGTGTCCTGGTCCTCGGCGATGCGCGCCTGGGCAACCGCCTGATCGAGCGTCGATTGCGCCTGAGCGAGCGCAGCCTCCTTTTCTTTGAGATCCTGCTCCACACGCGTCGGGTCGAACCGGATCACGGGCTGATCTTTCTTTACTTCGGTTCCGCTCGGAACGGCCCAGACGATCTGCAGATCCTGAACGTCGAGGGGAGCCGTCAATTGCTCTGAAACCTTCGCCACCAGTTCGCCCCGGCATCGCACCAGCACCAGAAAATCGCCCTGTTTCGCCGTCGCCACCGGAAGTTCGGCCGCGGCTTTGGTCCTGCGGAACTGCCTGAGCCCGTAACCCGATCCTGCAAGGACCAGAAGAAATACGATCAGGCGAATGGCGAACGCGCTTCGCAGGCGCTTCATTTCGGACGACCCTCGATATCCACCGCCGCCGATAAATCCGGCAGCAGATGAGGGTCGCTCTGGTCGAGCCGGAAGCGCGCCGTGAATGACTTCACGGTCATTCCGAGCGGCGCCGTCGCTACCGGGCTCGCCGATGTGTAATGCGCCGTAAACCGAATCTCGGGAAACGCATCAAGATGCACCACAGCCTTCGCGCCGGGAACGAGAACCGCGCCGTCCGGCTCGCCGACCGAGACTTCCACATCCATAGCCGAGGGATCGAACAGCTTCAACAGCGGGCTGCCCGGCCATAGCGAATCGCCCTCCTGCGCGTGCCCGAGCGTATTGTTGCGGAATATGTTCTGCAGCGCCACCATACCTTTGATGGGCGCCTTCACCATCAGCTTTTCCGCGTTTCGGTTCTGCCGCTGAACCGCCACATCGGCGCGGTCGCGCTGCAACTCGAGAACCCGCAGTTCCGCGACTTCCGCCTCGTCGTGAAATTTATTCGATTTCTCCAGGCTTGCGGCGTGTTCGCGCGCATCCGCCACCTTCACCTGATTCTTTTCCTGATCGATAGAACTCAATACCGGCCCTTTGCGGTTTTCGATCTCTGCCTTCCTTAGATCCGCGCGCGCCTGTTGCAGGTCGGCCACGCGCTTTTCGGCGTTGCTGATATGCTCGGCCTTTTTTTCTTCGATCTGCCGCTCGAGATCGTCCAGCTTCGTCTGAGCATCCCGCAGAAGCTTGAGTTCGTTCGCTCGATCGAACGTCGCGATGGAATCGCCCGGCGAAACCATGGACCCGTTCTCCGCCAGGGTCGCGAGCGACAGATTCCCTCCCTGGCCCTCGATGCGGGGAACGAGCACGGTCACCGAATTGACAGCGCGAATCGTGCCCGTGGCGCGTACCGTGCGCGAGGGCGCGTTCCCGGACACCGCGAACGCAAACGCGGCTCCTGCGGCGAGGACAAACAACCCTAAAGGAGTCAACAGTCTCACACCATTTCTCTCAAGGACGGTGTCTGGAGCTAAGACGTTATCCGGAGCCAAAACGTTGGCTGCAAAAGAACGTCCATAGTAAGACTCCCGTTAAAATCGGTTTGTTCCGTCTGATTCGCCCGAACGCCACTGTTGCGCCGGGAACACAGTTGGGATTTGTTAACCTCCCTTCCACCTCCGCGTAATACGCGGCAGAGAACCTGATAATGGCGAAAATGAGGCGAATATTCGGAATAATGGCGCTGTCGGCGGGGATGGCTTGCGCTCAGAGCGCTCCTGCGCGGCCGACCACGGTACCTGTGGATCAACCGGACGCGCAGCGCACAAAGGAGGAGATATCGAACCTCCTCGATCATTATCCGCCCGCCCTTCGCGGAGTCCTCGCGCTGGATCACAGCCTTCTTACAAACCAGGCGTATCTCGCGCCTTATCCGGCGCTCTCGAACTACCTCGTGGCGCATCCCGAAGTGTCGCGCAACGCCTCTTTCTATGTTGGGGATGGTCTCGGCCGCAACCGGTTCGGCTTTCAGGAAAGCGAGCCTCCGTCGGTGCAACTCTGGCGCTCCTTTATGGACGGACTCGCCATATTTCTCGGATTCGGCATGGCAATCGGCCTGATCGTCTGGCTGATTCGAACTATCATTGATTACCGCCGCTGGAATCGCCTCGCGAAAGTTCAGACCGACGCGCACACCAGAATCCTCGACCGCTTCAGCGACAACGAAGAACTGCTCGCCTACATTCAGTCGCCGGCGGGCGCCAGGTTCCTGCAGTCTTCTCCCATTACGCTCGACGCAGCGCCGCGTAGTATTGGCGCTCCCCTGGGCCGCATTCTCTGGTCGATGCAGGCGGGCTTCGTTCTGGCCGCCGGCGGTTTCGGTCTGGAGTCCGCATCGTCACGCGTCAGCGGAGAGGCCTCGCAGCCCCTGGTGGTATTAGGTACGCTGGGAATTGCGCTCGGCATCGGGTTCGTAATCTCGGCCATCGCCTCCTATGTGATCTCGTGGAGACTCGGGCTGATCGAGCGGTCCCGTTCTGCAGTCGCCCAGGAAACGAGGATCGACTAAGTGAGGATCGACTAACTCTTGTTACGCGACATGACATTCACAGATGTCAGCCGGGCCGACGCCATCAGCGCCGAAGCGGGCCTCGTAATGGACGAGGAGTCGTTCCGCGCTTTTTACGAGCGAAACGCGCGCAGCGTTTGGGCTTACCTCGCCCGGCTTACGGGCGATCGCTACGCGGCCGACGACCTGCTGCAGGAAGCTTTCTACCGCTTCCTCCGCGCTGGTTCTGCTTACGAGAGCGAAACGCACCGCCGCAACGCCCTGTATCGCATCGCGACCAATCTTGCGCGCGACGCCCGGCGGCGTGTATTGAGTCATCCAGTTGGAGTAATCGCGGGCGACGACATCGAGAAGGTGGCCGGCCGTCAGGCTGCGGGATCGGTGGACCAGTCTGCCGACGTAACCCGCGCGTTATCGCGGCTCAAGCCGCGCGAACGCGCCATGCTCTGGCTGGCATACGCCGAGGGCGCTTCGCACAACGAAATCGCCGAAGCCTTGGGATTGAAGCCCGGCAGCATGAAGTTGATGCTTTTTCGCGCCCGCCGCCGCCTGGCGAGTCTGCTTGGAAAGGACACTCGGTGATGCCGCGATACGAGTGCGAATTCGAAGCCGAAGTTCTGGCAGCCGCAATTCAGTCGCGCTGGCCAGACCGCGTGGATCCCGCCCTTCGCGAGCACGCGTCGAAGTGTCAGGTCTGCTCGGACGTCGCCGTGGTAGCCGCCGCAATCGACACCGCCCGTGAAGAAACTAGGGAATTGCCAGTCCTGCCGGACGCAGGCCGTGTCTGGTGGGTCGCGCAGATGCGCGCCCGCCGCGAAGCCGCGCTGAAGGCCGCAAGGCCCATCACTGCCACCCAGTTAATTGCAGGAGCCTGTGCGGTAGGTCTACTGGGAGCCTGCTTTGGAGCCACATCCGCATGGTTCCAGGAATCCCTGCACCACCTCGCCACCATCGACGCCCCCGGCCTCTTGGCGCAGCACGGCGCGCTCGCCGCCGGTATCGGAGCGGTCCTCGTCCTCGTCCCCGCCGCCGCCTGGCTCGCCCTCCGCAAGGAATAGGAGTTATGGGAGCAAGTGCGGCGCGGCAATTTCGATGAACTCCCGTGGCGTGATCACCTTGGTCTTCTTCCAGAATCGCGGGAAATGCCGCGGGTTGCCCGTCACGAGGTAATCTGCGCGCGCCGAATCGGCGCATTCGAGGAAGACGTTGTCGTCGGGATCGTAAGCAACCTGAAGAGCGCCGGTGGGCCTGATCAAGCGCGCATGGTTTGTGATCACTTGAAGCAGTTGTTGACGCAATCCTTTCCGGATTCGGAGTCGTGGTTCAGCGAGGACCTCTCGGTATTCCGCAAGGATCGCTTCAGAAACATAAAGGTGCGATGGTTTCGTAATGGCCAGCAGGAGCGTCGTGCGCTGCATCCCGTCAGGTCTTAAGGCCGCTGAAATGACAATGTTTGTGTCGATTACCAGACGGAGCGGAATCATCCGCGCCGGGATCTGCGCGAGCGTGCGGACTTGATGATCTCATCGATCTGCCGCGAAGTCAGTTTGTCCGTGCCGTTTCGTTTAGACTCTTCGCCAATCACCCGAAGGACTTCCGGCTCAGGCGCGGCGAGACGCACGTAGTCACGGATACTGAGGAGAACCGCCTTCGGCGTGCCGCGCTTTTCAATGATCAGCGACCGCCGCTCATCATCGACACGGCGTAAGAGCTTGCCGAACCCCGTGCGGGCGCTCAAGGCGGAGACAACGATCGGATTCGCTTTTTTTTCAGCCCGCATCTGAGCTCTTCAGTTCCATTATCGGAACTGTACAGTTCATCGGCAACCTACCGTCGAGACAAATCCCGCACGTAAATATCGCGGAACATCATGTTCCCATGTCCGCCCGAATGCAGTTGCAGCGCAATCGTCCCATCAAATGACTTCGGCGTCGGATCCGTAAAATCCACCACCACCACGCCATTCAATCTCGCAACGTAATGATTCCCTTCCACCATCAGCAGATATTCATTCCAGTCCTGCTGGCGCAGCACGTACTCATTTTCGGGAGAAGGCCAGACAATCCACTGACGCCCGTCGCCATAAATCCCGCCCGTATGATGATTCAGCGTCGGATCGATCTCGAACTGCAGCCCCTGCGAAACGTCGGCCGTGCCCGTCTTGAACCGAGTATGGAAGAACACGCCGCTGTTCCCATCCCCCACGCACTTAAACCGCAGAGCAAGGTGAAAATCCTTGTAATCCTTCGTGGTTTGCAGATATCCGTAATCCTTCGTGAGCGTGGTGCCGTGGATAATGCTATCCTCCACGGTCCATTTCTCCTTGCCCACCGGATCCCATCCCGTCAAGTCCGTACCATTGAACAACTGCACCCACTGCTCGTTCGGCAGGGGAGCGCGATTACGCGGAGTCTGGGCGACTGCAAAAGTCGCAACAACTGCAACCGCCAAAGCGGCAGTGGTTAAAACGAATGGGAAGCGCATGGAAATGTTTTATCCTAATTCAGCGTGAATTGCGCAGACGATACGTTCGGTCAACTCTTCGACGCGCGATCGTTCCTCGCCTTCCACCATCACGCGTAACAGCGGCTCCGTCCCGCTGAAGCGTACGAGCACTCTGCCGGACCCGTTGAGTTCCTCCTCAACGGCGCGGATTTCGCCCGCCACCCGAGGCATCTCCTCCAGCCTCCGCCGCTCCTTCACGCGCACGTTCTTCAGCAACTGCGGGTAAACGGTCAGGTCCGCCGCGAGTTCGTCGAGAGTCGCGCCTTCGCGCACCGACGTCTCCATTACCTTAAGCGCAGTCAGCATGCCGTCGCCGGTCGTCGCATACTCCCGAAAGATGATGTGCCCCGATTGCTCGCCGCCGAGCGCAGCGTCCCGCCGCAGCATCTCCTCCAACACGTATTTATCGCCCACCGCCGTGCGCACCATCTCAATCCCAAGCCGCCCCAGCGCCTTCTCCAGCCCCAGATTCGACATCACGGTCGAGACCACCACGTTGCCTTTTAAATGCCCATCCGCCTGCAAACGCCGTCCCGCAATCAGCATGATCGCGTCGCCATCCACGATGCGGCCGGTATGCGACACCATGAGCGCGCGATCGGCATCCCCGTCGAACGCGATCCCCGCATCCGCCCCGGTTTCGAGCACCTTCGCCCGCACATTGTCCAGATGAAGCGCGCCGCAGTTCAGATTGATGTTGCGGCCGTCCGGACGATCGCAGATCGCCGTCACCTCCGCGCCCGCCTCACGGAACAATTCCGGCGCAAGCGCGGACGCTCCCCCGTTTCCGCAATCAAGTACCACTCGCCGTCCGTTCAGGAGTGCCGACAAGGTGGAAAGCAGGTAATCCACATACGGACGGCAAGAGTACGACGACGTCAGCTTCGGAGCGTGCGTTGGCCTCGCAGCGGGAACGAGCCGCAGGATCTCCTCTTCCACGGCGTGCTCCTCAGCGTCTGGCAGCTTAAACCCGGTTCTCGCGAATACCTTGATCCCGTTGTCTTCAAACGGATTATGCGACGCGGAAATCATGATTCCCGCGCTGAACTCGCCGGTCCGCGTAAGATAAGCCACGCCCGGAGTCGTAATCACCCCTGCGAACCTCGTCTCGATTCCCCCGACGCCGAGCGCCGCCGCGAGTTGCGCGCCGATATCGGGCCCCGATTCGCGCGTGTCCATCCCAAGCAGCACGGGCAGCCCCGCCAGATCATGGCGCTTCAGATCGTCCGCCAACGCCAGACCCAGCGCAGTAATCGTAATCGGATCAAGGGGCGGCTCTCCGGCTACGCCTCGGATGCCGTCAGTTCCAAACAACTTTTTCGCCATTGATGAGCTAACGGTTTTTCCTCACGTGAATCTTCACTGTAACCTGAGGTACCCCGATGAAGCGCACTTCCGGATCGGCGACGTATACCGAGAGTTTCTGCTGGGTATCGCCGGTCAGGTGCGTGAGATCGAAAGGGTCGGTCGTCGCCCGGGTGACCGCCTCCACACGGCTTTTCGGTCCGGCGATGGTCAGGCCGGGTGGAATCACCTCCATGCCCTCAATCGTCAGCTGTGACGGCAGTGTTCCCGAGTAAGGAACCTGCACAGGCAGCAGCTTCGTCATGCGCTTTTCGAATCGGAAGTGAAGCTGAGCGGGAATGATCCGTATCAGCGCGATTCCCTGCGGCAGATTGATCTGCGCGAGGCTGAGAGTGACGGTGCGCTCGCCCGGGCCTCGGACGTCCGAAAAATCCACGACCGCGGCGATCTTCGAATCGGTCAGCTCCCGCAGCCTCCCCGACGGGCCGCGCGCCTCGATATCAACCGTTTCGATGACGTTCGAACTGATGTCGAGATCTTTCGGCAAGGCTTTGTATTCCACCGGCACGGCGATGACCGTCGCCAGTTCGGGCTCGCTCGCGACTTCCATCCAGATGAAGAACGCCGCCGCCAGTGAAACCAGCTTCCACCAGAGGTTGTGCGTGAAAAAATTCCTCAATCGCGCACTCTCGCTTCCACCGCCTCACGGCTCGGCGTCAGCGGAGGCGCCGGCGGTTTGCGGCGTGCGCCGCCGAAGTGCTGGTTGATGCGCTCGTCCACGCGCTCGATCGGCACGGCGGATTCCATCGCTCCGAACGCCGCTACTGAGATTGCGCCCGTCTCCTCGCTGACGATCAGCGCCAGGCAATCCGTTTCCTCGGTAATGCCGATCGCGGCGCGGTGCCGCGTTCCGAGCTTCGGTGACAACGCCGGATTCACCGTCAGCGGCAGGAAGCACGCCGCCGCGGCGATGCGTTCTTTCTGTACGATCATCGCGCCGTCATGCAGCGCGGTCCCAGGGCTGAATACTGAGAGGATCAGATCCCGCGAAAGCTGCGCGTCGAGTGGGACGCCGCTTTCGACAAATGTCCGCAGACCGATATCGCGCTCCAGAACAATCAGGGCTCCCACGCTGTCACGCGACATCGCGCTCAAAGCCAGCAGAATTTCGTCGGTCGACTCCCGGCGCTGGAAGCCTGCGAAGATCCGCTTCCGCCCCAGGCGCGCCAGCGTCCGTCGGATCTCCGATTGAAACAGCACGATGATCGCGATCGCCGTGTAGGGAGCAAGCGAAGAAAGCAGCGATCTCAGGGCATCCAGGCGCGCGATTACGGAAACGCGGTAGATCACGACGACCGCCACAATGCCGGTCAGAATGTGCGCCGCGCGCGTTCCCCGCACGATCTGCAAGAGCTGATAGATCACCACCGCGACCGCGAGAATATCGACGATCGCTGTGAGAGTCAGCTTCGGCATCGTGATTCCGAAGACCGCCGCGGGCATGAGGATTGCCGCTATTGTAATAGTCGGCATGGCTAAACGAGTATCCGGCGGTTCCTGCGTCCGCCCGTGAATCGATCGGGCCTTAACGCCCGACCGGCTCGCGCACGGGAATCGGCGTGAGCCAACCGTGCGTATCCGGCTTCGTGCCGTTGACGATCGCGAAGAATTCCCGCTGGATCTTCTCCGTGACCGGACCACGCTGCCCCTTGCCGATTTTGATGCGATCGATCGAACGGATCGGCGTGATCTCCGCGGCAGTCCCCGAGAAGAACACCTCATCGGCGATATACAGCAGTTCGCGCGGGACGATCGTCTCGACCACGGGAATCCCGAGCTTGCCCGCGAGCGTAAGAACCGTGTCGCGGGTGATCCCCGGCAGCACCGAAGCGCCCAGCGGCGGCGTGACAATCTTTCCGTCGCGCACCACGAAAATGTTCTCGCCCGAACCTTCGCTCACGTAGCCAGCCGTATCGAGGGCGATGCCTTCCGAATAGCCGTTCGCCACCGCTTCCATCTTCATGAGCTGCGAATTCATATAATTCGCGCCCGCCTTAGCGAGCGCGGGGAGCGTGTTCGGCGCCATCCGATTCCAGCTCGAAACGCACACGTCGACGCCTTCGGCAAGCGCGCTTTCTCCCAGATACTTACCCCACTCCCAGCAGGCGAGATAAACATCCACGGGATTTTTTGTGCCGTTCACGCCCATTTCGCCGAAGCCGCGCATCACGATCGGACGGACGTAACATGAACGAAGCTGATTGACGGCCACAAGTTCCAGAACAGCGTCTTCCAGTTGCTCGCGAGTGAACGAGAACGTGTCCATCCGGTAGATCTTCGCCGAATCGACCATTCTGCGGATGTGCTCGCTAAGGCGGAAGACGGCCGGACCGGACGCGGTTTCATAGCAGCGGATGCCTTCGAAAACCGAGCTCCCGTAACTGACGACGTGCGATAGGACGTGAATTTTCGCGTCATCCCACGCGATAAACTCTCCGTTCCGCCAGATTTTTTCGGTGGCCTTCAACATCCCACCAGTATAAACGGGGGCTCGGTCAGACCCTCTTCCAGCGCGCTATTTCAGGTACTTGTCGAACCAGGAGATCTCTTCGAAAAGCACGTGTTCCATGGTCTCTTTGCCGCGGTAGCCGTGCGCCTCGTTCGGCAGCATGACCAGCCGGACTGTTCCCCCGTTGCCGCGAATTGCCGCGTACAGCCGCTCCGATTGAATCGGAAACGTGCCGGTGTTATCGTCCGCCTCCCCGTGGATCAGCAGAACCGGCGTCTTGATTTTGTCGGCGAACCAGAACGGGGACATCTTCGTGTAGACGTCCTGCGCCTGCCAGAACGTGCGCTGCTCGCTCTGGAAACCGAAGGGGGTAAGTGTGCGGTTATAAGCGCCGCTCTCCGCCACGCCGGCGTGGAAGATATTCGTGTGAGCCAACAGATTCGCCGTCATGAACGCGCCGTAGCTGTGGCCGAAAACACCGATCTTCTCCCGGTCCGCCACCCCCATTTCGACGGCCTTATCGACCGCGGCTTGCGCATCCATGGTGAGCTGCTCCACATAGGTGTTGTTCACCGTATCGGGATCGCCTATGATCGGCATCGCCGCATTGTCGATCAGCGCGTAACCATGCAGAACGAAGAGCTGATGATAATTCAGCTCCGGATACGCCTGAGCGGCATGCCCGGTCACCTGACTTGCCGTGTCCACATCGCTGAATTCATACGGATACGCCCAGACAACCGCCGGCAGCCTCGAGCCCGGTTTGTAATCCGGGGGCAGATAGAGCGTGAAGGAAAGCGGTACGCCGTCGGCGCGCTTGTAATTCACCAGTTGCTTCCTGATCTTCGCCGTTTGAGGCATCGGGTTGGTGAAGTGCGTCAGCGGCCGGACGTTTGCGCCATCGCGCACAAAGTAGTTCGGCGGGTCGGTCGGGCTCTCCCGGCGCGTCAGCAGTTTGGAACCCGAATCGTCCAGAACCGCTTCCACAACCTCATAACCCTTCGCATCCGATTGGAACAACCGCTCCGTTTTTCCGGTCGCGAGGTTGAACCGGTCGACGAACGGATGGTCGCCTGTCGGCGATGCGCCCAGACCCGACATCAGGATCTCGTCGCCCACCTGAATAATGCGCCGCCTGCCCTGCGCATCGGTCTTCGAGACCGGTGTGCCGGGATTCTTATACTCATCGCGCTCGTTGCGGCTTGAGATCACCTTCGCCTCGCTACCCGGATGGCCGAGGTCGATCTCCATCGTCCGCACTACTCTCGAAACGCGCTCGTAGTCCTCAACCAACGCCTTGCCGTCGGCTAGGGGCTGCAATCCGCGAAACCGTTCCTTAGTCCGGAAAATCTCCGTAGGCTTGCCCTGAAACGGCGCGGCGTTAGCCAAAATCTCGTCCCGGTACGTTGCCTTTTCCCGCGGATTCCCGCCGTCGAGCGCCTCCACCCAGAGCAGCGTCGCGGCTTTATCAGGAAGCCACTCATACGCTCTCGGTCCGGTCCGGACACCGCCAATCGGGGTGCGCTCTTCGAGGGGCAGGCTCGCCACCTTATACTCGACGTTCGCGTTGCGGTCCCACACCTCGATCTCCTGCGGAAACCGCCCGCCGGGAAGCTGATAGGAATACGGCCGATGAATACGACCCACGAGAAGGTGCTTTTCGTCAGGCGAAGGACGCACCATCGTAAAGATCGCGGGTTTCCCGAACGGACGCGCGCTGCCCGATGGCGTGTCGATGTACGCAAGCTGTGAAGTTGCGTAGTAATCGAACAGGTCCTCGTCGTGCGGCGTACTCAGCAGGTCTTCGTAAGTAGGCGCCGGACCAGCGTGCCCTAGGCTTTCCTGCGCATGAGGTCCTCGCGGAATGGCGGATTCCGCCGGAGCCGCGCCGCGCTTCGCGGGAATCAGATGCGCGATCAGCGTCTTGCTGTCGTCCATCCATTCGATCGCGCCTGTGCCGCCACCCGCGCCCCCGCGTCCTCCGCCCGCCGCCATGCGAACTCCGTTGATCGCTGCGCCCTCGATCCGCCTGGCCTGACCGGTCGCCGTCGATCCGATCCAGAGTTCTATATCGCGCGCGCCAGTGTTGGTGAATGCGAACTGGCGGCCATCCGGACTCCACACCGGGGCGCCAAGCTTCGGCTGAGCGGGCAGCGAAACTCTAATATCGGCCCCGTCGGAAATCCGCTTCAGACTGAACGACGTATACATCGGCGCGAGGTGCATTCCATTCGTATTGGAATCGATCCGGATGCCCGCCAGACGCAGCATCGGCTGCGCGACTTCCGCTATTGGCGGATATCGCACCGGCTGCATCAGGATCGCGTAATCGCGCTGCGGGCTGACGGAAATCGTCGGCGTCAGCGGCGCGTTGAGAGCATCGAGAATTTCCTTCGGAGGTTTCTGATAAGGGAAGTCGTCGGCCAGAACGAACGTGGTTGTGGCGATGAGGAAAAGGGCAAGGTTTGGTCGACGCATGGAGAGATTGTAGTCTGCTCCTGCGATCGATACCTAAAGCTGAGCCTTCGGAATTTTACCTGCGCTTTCGCCTCAGAATTCCAGCGGCCGCAAGAAAGGCCAGTCCGGTAAGCACAAACGAAGCCGGCTCCGGCGCGTTAATGTCGGACAAAGCCAGCCTGGCGATCAGCTGATCCGCCGCAGTCGTGGGATGCTCGGCGTCCCAGAACAGAAAGTTATCCGCTTTCATCCCGTTCATCAGGGTGACCCCCTGCACGGGATCGACGATATCCGTGAATCCGAACAACCCGGGGTTAGCGGCGATCTGAGCGTACAGACTGCTGACATCAACCGGGATGACGTCAAGCCCCTGCGCATTCAGTGCGTTGACGTCGAGCGCCGCCTCTTGATTAAACGCGGCGCTCGCCAGATTCAACGCTGTTGACGCCGGGGCTCCGAGTGGCGTGTTGCCAAGCGGGGGAAGATTGAGCCATAGGAAGTCCCGGGCTCCGGCGCCCCCGAGAGCGCCAATCTCGCTCGCGATATTATCAGCCGCCTGAATCGGGTTGCCCCCGTTGAAAAGGTCGTTCGCGCCGCCCCAGAACGCGTAAAGCGCATTTGCCGGAGCCAACGGATTCGCGGAGAGAAACGCCGCGACCTGATTGCCCATATCCTGAGGGTTCGCGTTTCCGGTTTGCGCGCTGCCCACCGCGTAATTCGTACCTCCCAGTGGCGCCAAGGCGGGCTCGGGGTCCGGTAAGGCCATCAACGCCGCTAATTGATCGATCCACAGCCCCGAAATCGATGTGCTCGGGGTTGTGTTGGCGCCGTCGGTGAAATAGCCGACCGGAACCGGTACCAACGGCACGATTCTGGTGGCGTAGTTTGGCCCAGGAAACGCCCCCGACGTAGCGAGGAACGCGTTTCCCGGGTCCGAAAGGCTGTCTCCAAAGACAATCAGCTGCGTGGGCGTGATCGTTCCCGCATGCGCAACGTAACCCGGAACCACCAGCGCGGCGCACATCGCGAGCGCCGTCCTGAACCTCAGCGTCATAGAAATTATGGATACCAGATTTTCTTGCCAGCATCAAAGGGATCGGGACGGCTTCGCACCAAGTTCGGTACAATCCAGCAGTCCGGTTTGGCAGTGAAGTTCCCGAGGAGGCTTGATGAAGGGCGCACTTCTTCTGGGTCTGGTTTTCGCGGTCCGTCTCGTCTGTCAGACCGATGCCGATAAAGCCTGGAGCGTCCTTGAAACCGCTCTCGCCGATAAATCGCCCGACACCCGCGCCAGGGCGGCGTTTGTCCTCGGGCTCATCGACAACAGTCCCAAAGCTCAGTCCGACGCCGAGAAGGCGCTGACGGATAGCGACTCCCGGGTTCGGGCGGCGGCAGCGCGCGCTCTCGGAGCGATGGGGGCGAAGTCTTCGATACCGAAACTCAAAGCGCTGATTAAGGACGACCAGTCCGAAGTAGTGTTCGCGGTTGCGTCAGCGCTGCGCAAACTGGATGATCCGACGGCATTCGAGATTTACTACGCCGCCCTTACCGGTGAACGGAAATCCGGCGAGAGCCTGGCGGAGCAGCAGATGAAGATTCTCAAAGATCCGAAGGCCCTTTCGAAGATCGGTTTCGAGGCGGGACTCGGCTTTGTGCCGTTTGGCGGCGCGGGTCTCGCGGGATACAAGATGCTGACGAAAGACGACGCGACCCCGGTGCGCGCCGCCGCCGCGACGCAGCTTGCATCCGACCCGGATCCTCGAGCGGCCAAAGCGCTCGTGGCTGCCCTCGCGGATAGCAAATGGCTGGTTCGCGCCGCGGCGGCGGACGCGATCGCCCAGAAGAACGATCCCTCGCTCAAGAACTCGCTGACGCCTGTCTTTCTGGATTCAAAGGACACGGTACGTTTCACCGCCGCGGCAGCCTATCTGCGGCTGAACGGAAGACCGGCGGGCGCGGGTGGCCGCAGTCGGAACTAAAGCTTCCATGTTCCGGCCCGACTCCAACGAAACTCTCTGGTCAGAGGGCACGAAAATCTGACGGCAGCGAGTCTTCTTCGCACAAATCCAGCTCTAGCCGCACCGCCGGGTCTCCACAAACGGCCCCGACCGTAAATGCGCCGAATGCGACCACCGGAGTAGTAGCTTTGCCGTTCTGGGCCGAAACCTCGACCTTCGGCCACGGAAAAGTCGGATGCAGAAAGAACGTCACCGTTCCGGTGAGCGGAGGCGCGCCAGCCGTCGCCTCCACCGTCAGGTAAAACAAATGCTTCCCGCCGCCCTTGTCTTCGTGATCGTGAACGAAAAGGCGGCGGCCGCCCTGTTCGGACCTACCTCCGAATTTGCCTTTGTTCGGATCGGAGTCCCACATGTCGGCCAGCGGCTGGGGCGGAGTCGCCAGCGTCGCGCTGTCGCGCCTCAACGCGCTCAGAACATCCCCCAACGCCTTATGGTGGTTGGCGTCGTCGTAAAAGATCGGCGTTATGCCGAACTGCTTCTGCAGCCGTTGGCGCTCTACGGAAGCCTCGTCCACCCGGTCCCGTGAGAAGCCCAGAATCGCGTAGTTCTGCACATCGCCCGAAGCGAACCGCACGTTCACCTGGCGCAGGATGTAGCGAAGGTCAGGGTCCTCTAGCGAGAAGCCGACAAACACCAGCCGCAGCGTCGCAAACAGGACAGAGAGCTTGTCCACGTACTCAAACGAGACTACGTATCGATTCACATAGTCGCTATGACTGAGTACAACCGTGTGCGGCTGATCGCCCCTTCCATGCAGGTGGATAACGGCGCGCTTGGCGCTTCGAGAGAGGTACTGCAGGAAAAAATGCCGGCACTCTTCTCGATCAGTCCAGTCGAACTGATCGTACGGAAGTTTCTCGTTCTTCAGTGCGTCTTCCAGAAACGTGTCGTAATTCGTCGTCAGGAAGTGCCGGAAATTGAGCTTCACCAGGCTCGCAAACACTTCCTTGCCAGCCTCCAGCTGCGCCGTGAAACGGTTGCGCAGAAATCTCTTGTACTTCGCTTCCTCCCCCAGCGCATTTCGAAAGAACTCTGCCTGCCACAAAAGGTCCGACGAACTCAGCACTGCCTTCGCAAGCGCTGGTGGATTGATGCGGGCCTCCTTCGCCATCTCCGCCAACAGTTCGGTCCATAGCGGCAGACCCCCTTGTCGGCTGAGACCGGCGCCGGTGAAAGCGACCAGGTTTCCACCCTCCGGCTCGAGGTCCTCGCGTAGGTTCTCGAGCGCCGCGGCGCTCTGTTGATCGATCAGAAAGTCGTACATGGTCGGTTCTATGTGGCCGCAATCGCAGCCGCCACGGCATACGTCACTGCGGGGTTAGTCACGTCCCCATGATCCATAATCAAGCCGCCCGAACCATCCAGATTGAGAAGCTTGCCGGTCTGGAACTGGTACGCAGTCCCCGCATCGTGCAGCTTGTCGAAAATCGCCTCCGCTGTCCTTTGCGCGCCATTATGCCCGATGCCGCCAAAGGGATCGTTTTTATCTCCGATCGCCTCGACGTTATCGTCGGCCAGGCGCGATACAACCGCATACGCCTTACCCACGACCGAATCGTGCGCCGAGAACGTAGCGACGAACGGTCCCTTCACGACCTTCTTCTTGATTACATCGACGAAGAAGCCCGTCTTCCCCTCGCCGTTATCTGAGCTGAACCCAAAATGCGAGAAAGCCGCTTCCAGCAGGGATACCGAATCCGGCTGAACCAAAGGATTCTGCGACAACGCCTTGGAACAACTCGCCATCATGCGCCCACCCAGGCTATGGCCTACAAGGTGCACCCGTACATCAGAATCGGATTTCAAAGCCCGCACAATCTTTTCCACGCCGTTTGCGCCCACAACCCCGGAGCGATTCTTCATCGTGTACCAGGTCGTCAGATTCAGAAAGGTGCCGATCTTACCGAAAATCGACCCCGCCATATCGGCGAGGCCTTCGGCGCCGCCTTCGTCGCTCACGGGCGCTGCGATTTGATCGACCGCCGGAACACCGCCATCGTCACTAACCGCCAGGCCCACGGGATTGCCTGGCGGAATGTTCAGTTTGTTCAGTAGCGCGGAACCACTTGTGGACCTGATCTCCTCCACGCCCTCGGTATCGCCGAGTTCGTCATCGTCCAGCAGCGAAAGAACATTCTCGACGAACCTGTTCTGGGCTTCCGGGTTCCCCTTGACGCTGTCGAGCAGTTTCTTCGCTTCCGCGATGCGCGGCTTCTGTTCCGGACAAGCGACCGTCTTCTCGAGATCGTCCAGTTTGGCACGAACCTCTTCCTTTTCCGCAGGCTCTGCATCCAGCGCTGCCGTCGCGCCTTCGAATTTCACATCCTCGTCGAACTTCTTCGACGGCCAGAATATGCCGCCAACCACGAACCGTCGCAGTCCCAACTGATTTGCGAGGGATCCGGAGATGTGAAGCCGCAGGTTTCCCAGAAATTTTTCGTAGAGGCTCGTCGCGTCCGCTTCGTCGTTGCGGAATCCATGCGCGATCAGAATCACGTCCGTGGCGTTCGCCGCCGCGCCTTTCAGATCCGTTTCTTCCTGTTGATCGATCGGTTTGCCGTCAGCGTCGAAATGTAGCCGAACGAAAGGGAATCCGTTGATTGTCTCCAAAGCTCCTCCTGAATCAGACTGCTTGCAGAACCTTCATGAGATCGAGCAGCCCCGCTCCCTGAAACTTCGGTTCGCGGCCGAGGTCGATCGCGTTGTCCAGGAACAACTGCTTCACTTGCTCGGGCTGCCCGATGAACTCGCGGCGCACCGAGAGAAACGCCGCAATCGCCCCTGAGACATGCGGAGCAGCCATACTTGTGCCAGTCTGCTCGCAGTAGAGTACGGGCAGATCCGCGCCATCACCATCCTTCCCAGGCGGATACTTCTTCTGCTCGAGGCCCGCGGCGCACGAGATAATGCGTTCGCCTGGCGCCACCAGATCGGGTTTCATGCGCCCGTCTCCTGTCGGCCCACGAGATGAGAAGTAGGAAACGCCGTAGGTATGTGGCATCTCGCGATGCGTGGACCCCACCGTGATTGCCAGAGCGGCGTTACCCGGATCGGTGATGCTGATATCGCTATACCGCGCCACCGCTTTTTGAGCCGATGTCAGCATCGCCGAATAACCTGCGTTTCCTGCCGACACCACTACTGAGACCCCGCTTTTCACTAGCCGGTTCACCTCCACGCAGAGTGGGCTTTGGCCGCAGGCGAACCAGCGCGGATCGAAGTCGTAACCGAGACTCATGTTGACGCCGTGAACCAAGAGCCTTTTTCCATATTGGTTCCATTGCTGGATCTGATCGATCGCCAGCAGTACCCAACTCACCTTGCCTTGGCCGGCGGTCTGCTTGGCGGTCGAGTCCGTGGTATCGGCAATCACTTTCATGCTTACCAGTCGGCAGGCGGGCGCCACTCCGCAGATCGTTGTCAGGCTTTCGCGCTGCGGAATTGCTTCGTTGTTCGATTCATCGCGAGTCTCGACGCCCACCACGCGCTGACCCTTGGGGTCCGCCGACTTCCAGAATCCCGCGATAATTCCCGCCACGTGCGTTCCGTGGCCGAACTCATCCTTAAGCGGCCCGTTGTTCAGCGGCGTGTAGTCGAGATGCGATACGGGCGATTCGATCGAAAGCGCGTTGATCGGCCCGAAAGTCGAATCGGCGTACTTGAAATGGGGATGGTCGCCCTGAATTCCGGAATCGAGCACCGCCCATACGATGCCTTCGCCGCGCGCCTGGAATGATCGTTGCGCTGCATCCACCTTCACGGTGCTAAGAGAACGGGTGAGAGAGACGCTGACATCGTTGTCCTCCCAGATGCGATAGACCACCGTTGCTCTCTGCCCCTGCTCGCGGATCAGCGTCCTCGCTTCCTCGGCCAGATTCATGATTTGCTTCGCCGTGAGACAGGCGAACACATAGTGCGATGACGCCGCCGACTTCACGCCCCACTGAGCCGCGCGCTTTTTCACTTCCTCGAGCGCGGCCGGAATTCCATCTTTGTAGAATTCGTTCAGCGAGATGATGATGTCGAAACGGCTATCCGGCTGATTATTCTCAAGCGCGTCTCGTACGTTTCCCAGCAGCGGCTCGGTGACTATCGAACGCATCATGTTGAGCAGCATCTGGTCGTGACGCTTCAACTGTTCTTCCGCCCGTTCCTGGGCGGATTTCGCCGGCGTGGCTTCATCTTGCGCCGGGTCACCAGGACGAGACCCACCGGAATTGTCGGTTCTTGAGGACTTTTTCTTAGCCATATTTTTTCGCCATAACCCCGAAAGCACTCGATTATAAATGTCGGCGATGCTGCTACCGGAGTTTCATGCCCTTCTCCTGAGCCAGGCGGAACAAGATAAATCACGGATTCGATTCCCGCATCAGACAGACCCGAAAAGCGCCGACTCTGTCTGGTCGTAGTGTGACGCTCCGGACGTCCGGCTGACTTGCTGGTCAGTCACTCTGCGTCCATCGGGCAAAAGACAGTTGAGAAGGGAAGCTGAATGAATCGTAAAGTAGCTCTCGCTATTGTTTCCTCCCTGGCGATTCCGCTCGTCGCCGCGGACAAGATAGATCAACGCATCACGGAATCGACGACAGTGCTGAAGACAATCGTCGCCAAGGAAGGAATTCCCAAAAGTGTGCTCGATAGGGCGGCCTGCGTCCTGGTGTACCCGGGCGTTCGCAAGGTAGGTGTCGGCATTGGCGTCACCTATGGCCGCGGCGTCCTGTCCTGCCACACGGGTAAAGACTGGAACGGCCCGTGGAGCCCGCCAGCCATGTTTTCACTCGACACCGGTAGTCTGGGGGCACAGTTGGGCAGCAGCTCAACCGACTACGTGCTTTTGGTCATGACAGACCGCGGCGCGGAAAAGGTGCTCTCGGGCAAGCTGAAGCTCGGAGCGGATGCGTCTGCGGTCGCCGGCCCAAACAGCGCGCAGGCCAGCGGGTTCAACGATCCTAACGTCGATGTGGCTTCTTATTCGCAGGCGAAGGGCTTGTTCGCTGGCGCCTCGCTCGGCAGCGCGTCGATGGAGGGCGATGACTCCGCTAACAAGACCCTGTACGGTAAGCCCGTAAGCACGCAGCAGATTGTGAGAGACGGGGCCGTAACCACGCCTCCCGGGGGCGCGGAATTCATCGCTCTTCTGAACAAGACCGCCCCGCATCGTCATAGATAGAAGATAGATGCGGATCTGAAGTCTCTCGCGCCTACTCGGGCGGCAGATCGCCCAGATCTTCCGCCCGATTCTCGAACCGTGTCTGCGCGTGCAGAAACACGAGGTCCACTTTCCCGATCGGGCCGTTGCGCTGCTTGGCGAGGATCAGTTCGGCGAGGCCGTGCAGATCCTCGCGATCGCGCTTGTAAACCTCTTCTCGGAAGATGAATCCCACCAGATCGGCGTCCTGCTCGATCGATCCCGATTCCCGAAGATCGCTCAACTGCGGGCGGTGATCGCCCTGCCGCGTTTCCGTCGCGCGGCTGAGCTGCGAAAGCACGAGGAACGGGCAATCAAGCTCTTTTGAAAGCAGCTTCAGTCCGCGCGAAATCTGGCTGACCTCCTGATTCCGGTTCTCCGTCCTCCCCTTGGAACTCATCAGCTGGAGATAATCGACCACCACCAGACCGAGCTTCTGTCCCGATTGGTGCAGCCGCCGAAGTTTGGCGTGCATATCCATGAGGTTTGCGCCCGCCGTGTCATCGAGATAAAGAGGAGCCTCCACCATCTGATTGGCTGCCGCGCGAAGCTGCTGCCGCTCCCTCTCATTCAGATAGCCAGTCCGGAAACGATGCGAATCCACGCGGGCCGCGGCGCACAGCATGCGTGTCAGCAGCGACTCCTGCGACATTTCGAGAGAGAAGATCGCGACGGGATGGAACAGCCGCGTCGCCACATGCCATGCGATGTTCAGCGCAAACGCCGTCTTCCCCATCGAGGGCCGCGCCGCAAGAATGATCAGCTCGCCTGAGTGCAGGCCGCCGGTCATCTCATCCAGCTTCGTGAACCCCGTGCTGATGCCCTTGATACGCTTGCTCGGGTCGAGGAAAGCGTTCAGTCCGCCCTGATAGTTCTGAATGACCTCGAGCGGGGTCATCAGACCCTTCTCTTCGCGCGCCTGGCCGAGCTTCAGCAGCGCGTCCTCGGCGCCCGCCAGAATTTCGCCCGGCTCCTCTTCGCCGATCAGCGCCCGGTTCATCAGATGCTGCGACGCCATCACGATGCGTCGCAACGTCGCCTTATCGCGAACGATCTTTACATAACTTTCGAGATTCGAGATCTGCGGAAGCCCATCGTCGAGAGAAACCAGGTACGCGAGCCCGTCGACCGACTGCAGTTCGTTATAACGCTGCAGTTCATTTGCGACGGTGATGCGGTCGATCTTTTCGCCGCGCTCGTGCAGTTCCGACATGCGCACGAAAATGCGGCGGTGCTTCTCCAGCGCGAAATCATCCGGGTTGAGAATTCCGGCGATTTCGACGAATCGCGCGTCGTTCAGCAAAACGGAGCCCAGAATGAAGCGCTCCGCGTCCGTGTTGGCGGGAAGACCTTTCTCTAATGCGATTTTCTCGGCGGCTGCCGAAGCGAGCGACATAGCTGCGGAGTTCACGTTATCCGCTCCCGCTTGTGGATTTCAACACTCTCTGCGAAGAAGATGAGATCGACGCGTAACCGTCCTGAATTCCTCATGTCGGACGCTTCGCGGGTCGGGATATCCACGAGCTTACAGAGGAAATCCACACCAACATTGTACAGCCAAAATGTTTTGGTCTCGTTTTTAGGCGGCCGGTCCTATACTCTGGGTATGGCGGGTCGCCTGTATGTGGTTTCCACTCCCATCGGCAATCTGGAAGACATCACCTACCGGGCAGTACGGGTTCTGAAAGAAGTCGACTGGATCGCTTGCGAAGACACTCGCACTACGCTGAACTTGCTTCGCCGCTATAGTATCGAAACGCCAATGCTGAGCTATCACGAGCACAACGAAGCGGAACGCGCGGCGGAATTGTTCGACCGCCTTCGCGCGGGCGAGACCGGCGCTTTAGTCTCGGACGCCGGCACTCCCCTCGTCTCCGATCCGGGCTTCCGCATCGTGCGCGGGGCCGTGCAGGCGGGCATTCAGGTGGAAGCCTTGCCGGGCGCGTCTGCGGTTCTCGCCGCGTTAGTCGTGTCCGGTCTGCCAACGGATCAGTTTCACTTCCTCGGCTTTCTGCCGCCCAGGCAGGGACAGCGCCTGCGCCTTCTGGAGTCGCTCGCGAACGAACACGCGACCCTCGTTTTTTACGAAGCCCCGCACCGTATTCTGGAGTCCCTTGCCGACATCGCAACTGTGTTGGGACGCCGCGAGATCGCCGTCGCGCGCGAGATCACTAAGCTCCACGAAGAGGTGCTGCGCGGGACGCCAAAGGAAGTGCTGGCGAAGCTGGAGTCGCGCGATACCGTCCGCGGCGAGTTCGTAATCCTGATCTCGAAGGCCACAGAGCCCGAGTATGACGATCGGCCGATCGACGAAGCGATTGATGAATTGATCGGCGCCGGCGTCGAACGCATGGACGCGATTAAAACGGTCGCGCGTCAGCGTGGCCTTTCAAAGCGCGACGTTTATAAACAGGTGAATCGTAGTTGAGCGGGGCGGTACACGTCATCGGCGGAGGACTCGCCGGATGCGAAGCCGCGTGGCAGCTTGCAGAGCGCGGGGTATCGGTGACGCTCTTCGAGATGCGGCCCGTTCAGACGACCGACGCGCATCAGACCGATCAACTCGCCGAACTCGTTTGCAGCAACTCGTTAAAGAGCGATCAGTATCCTTCCGCATCCTGGCTGCTCAAGGAGGAACTGCGCCGTGCGAACTCACTCCTGATGCGTGCTGCCGAAGCTTCGCGAGTGCCGGGCGGACAGGCGCTCACCGTCGACCGCATCCTCTTCGCTGACTTCACGACCCACGCCATTGAGTCCCACCCGAACATCTCTTTAACGCGACAGGAAGTGACCGACATCGATCCCGACCGAATCACAATCGTCGCCACGGGTCCACTGACGAGCAGCGCGCTCGCGGAGCGCCTCAGCCGTTTTACCGGCTCCGAGCGCCTTTTCTTCTACGACAGCATCAGCCCCATCGTGGACGCCAACACCGTTAATCGGAGCGTTGCCTTTGAGGCTTCCCGCTACGACAAATCGCTCGACGGCACTGGCGATTATCTGAACTGCCCGTTCGATAAGCCTCAATACGAGCGCTTCGTCGATGAATTAATGGCCGCGCAGGCGGTTGAGGCGCACATACCCAACGACACGCCTTTCTTCGAAGCCTGCCTGCCTATTGAAGAAATCGCGCGCCGCGGCCGCGACACGCTGCGCTTTGGGCCGATGAAGCCAATGGGCCTGACCGACCCTCGCACCGGACGCCGCCCCTACGCCGCCGTGCAACTTCGCCGCGAGAACGCGCGCGCCGACAGCTACAACCTTGTCGGCTTTCAGAATCATCTTCGGTTCGGCGAGCAGAAACGAATCATGCGGCTGATTCCTGGCCTTGAGAACGCGGAATTCCTCCGCTTCGGACAGATTCACCGGAATACCTACATCAACTCGCCCGCCCTGCTCACCGCCACCCTGCAGTTGCGTGCGCATCCCAACGTATTCTTCGCGGGGCAGATCTCGGGCGTGGAAGGTTATGTCGAGTCGATCGCAACGGGGCTTGTAGCGGGCGTGCTGGCATTCGAACATCTCGAAGGGCGCCGGCCGCGCGCATTTCCGCGCGAATCGGCCATCGGCTCGCTCTGCCACTACATCACGAACGCGGACCCGCGTCACTATCAGCCCGCAAACATCGCGTTTGATCTGTTTCCGCCTCTCGCCCAGCCGTTGAAAGACCGGCGCGAAAGGCAAACCGAGATCTGCCGCGTCGCGCTTGAATCCTATGCCTGAACTCGCGCGCGCCGTCAAGCAGTTTACAGAGGAACTCGCGCGGCGCAACGAATCGGAGCACACCATCCGGAACTACGGCGCCGACCTGCGTGAATTTATCGCCTACTTCACGCTTCCCGATAGCGCCCCGCCGCCGGTCGAGGAAATCGATCTGCTCGCCCTCCGCGAGTGGCTTGCCCATCTTTACGACCGCAAGCTTCAGCCCACTACTATTCGGCGCAAACTCGCCTCTGTGCGCGCGCTGTTCCGCTTTCTCGCGCGAGAGAACGCGATCGAGCGCGATCATGCGCGCATGTTGCGCCTGCCGAAGATGCCGAAGACGCTGCCCGATGTGCCTAACGCCGAAGTAGCGAACCGGCTCATCGACGGGGCTGTTCCCGCCGGTATCGAACGGCCCTATCCGAAGCGTGACCGCCTGCTGATGGAACTCTTGTACGGCTGCGGGCTGCGCGTGAGTGAAGCGGTCGGGCTGAACCTCGAAGACATCGATCTCACGCAGCGATGGCTGCGGGTTCGCGGAAAGGGGCGTAAGGAGCGCCAGGTCCCCTACGGTGGGAAGGCCGCGGCCGCTCTGGAGGCATGGTTTCCTGATCGCAAGACCAAATCGAACGCTTTGTTCGTGAATCATCGCGGCGCCCGCCTCACTGATCGCGGCGCCCGCGGCATCGTGAAATTCTATGCCCGCTTCGTCGTGCGCGACCCCTCAATTCACCCGCACACCCTGCGTCACGCCTTCGCCACGCATCTTCTGAGCGATGGCGCGGATCTGCGCTCGATCCAGGAGCTGCTCGGACATGCCCGGCTCTCCACGACCCAGAAATATACGAAGGTATCGCTCGAAGACTTAATGCGGGTCTACGACAAATCGCACCCGAAGGCGGGCTAAACCGCGTATTCTACGCGCGGTTTTCGACCCAGCCGAATCCGGTGGCCTTCTGCCTTCAACCGCCGCGCCTGCTCCTCCGGACCGCCCGGGAGCTTCTTCATCAGGCACCCATCGCTCTGCAGCACCCGCCAGTACGGCGTTACGCGCTTCTTGGCCTTCGCGCTCCTCTTCCGCCGCAACCTCGGCGGAGAGCCAGACAAAGATTCCGGTCACCATCGGACACGCAACCTCCACGCCATGATTCGCCGCAAGCTGCGCGCCGAGATCCTTGGTCGTGATCACATGACCCGATCGTACCTTCCGGATCGCGGCGTCAACCTCCGCGCCGGTTGGAATGACCATCCTTCCTTCGCCGTAGCGTTTCACCATGCGCGCTGGAATCGGAACTACCCGCGCTTCCGACAATTTGTGCAGCTTCTCCCGCCACGTCTTCTTCATGCTGCCTCATCAGGCTAGTGCGAAATCGTGCTGCTTGCGATGATGCGGTCCGTCGTGTTCGTTCGTGGACTTGAACGTTTCATGCCGTCCGTCGCCAGCCTCGAGTTTCACGGAGTCCAGCAGCGCATGCTGCTCTTCGTCGCTCATCGGTTGGAAATCCCGCGCCACAGAGACCGCGAACTTCAGTTGCTCCATGTTCGTAATCCCGACCACCTGACTCGTCACCGGTTGGCTCAGGTTGAACCGCAGCAGATCGCGCGGATCGAGTTTCATTCGGTCCAGAATCCGTCCGACAGGCCAGCCGCCGCCGAATCCTTTCATCCCGAGCGGCGCCGCGTTCATCTCGTGGCACACGGGCACGACTTCGTTGAGGAAGCTTCGATAATGCGCGTCGAGCGCGTTGATCGGCATCAGGGCCGCGTCCCACTGGTGCGGCTTGCGCAGCATCTTGCTGTGAATCCTCGGATCTTTGTGCCCCGTGAACCCTATATACCGCACCTTGCCCGCCCGCCGCGCTTCGATAGCTGCGCGGATCGCGCCGCGCTCGAAGATCCAGTCCGGATCGTTGTCGTAATTGCACTCGTGGAACATCCAGAGATCCAGACGGTCCGTGCGTAGCCTCCGCAGGCTGTCTTCTAAATCCCGCATCGAGCCTTCGTAGTCCCGCTCGCAGTTCTTTGTCATCAGGAAAACTCGCTCGCGTTTCCCGTCCATCGCGAGCGCCTTCCCCATAAGCTCTTCCGCGCCGCCATCGTGGTAATCCCACGCATTGTCGAAAAAGTTAATTCCTTCATCGATGGCAGCGTGCATGAGTCGAAAGCACTCGCTCTCATCGGTCTTGTCGATCACCACGCGCGCTGTCGAGTGCCACCCGCCGAGCGTAATGACCGAGACATATTCTCCCGAGCCGCCGAAGGGCCTTTGCGGTAAGCCTCCGCCGCTTCTTTGAGCGGCGAACATTTCCTGAGCGAGTTTTCGGATAATATGCGATCTCATCGTAAGTAGTTACTCTAAAGGACGGATGAAACCGAAGGCAACGGGCCGTGGGTTCGTGTTTCACGATCCCTCCGGTAAACGCTGGCCGCGCTTCCGCCGCACGCTGCAGACCACCGGTCTGATATTCGGGATTCTGCTCGTAATCGTGATTTTCGCCGCGCTGACCGGTCCGCAGTTGCCGGTTCTCGGTCTCCCGATCAACGCCGGAGCCGCAACCATCCAGACCATCTTCACTGGCAAGGAGCCGCGTAATGTCCCCTATCGTCCGCCGCGCGAGACGAAGATCAAATACGTTCGGTCCGCTTCGCCCGTAATGCATCCGCGCGCCGCCGCCCGCGCGGTCGCGGGGGCGCCGCTGGTCTGGGGATTCTACGTCAATTGGGATCCGGGCAGCATCGTGTCGTTGCGCCTGCATCTCGCGCACCTGACGCACCTGGTTCCCGAGTGGCTCGTGCTCAAGAACGGTGAGGGAGACATCGACGACCAGAGCGACCCCACGGTAATCACCATCGCGAAACAGGCGAACCTGCCGATCCTCGCGCTGCTGACGAATTACCGGGATGGCTGGCGATCCAACGAGATTCATCGCATCCTCACCAGCCCCGGGCGCACAGCCGATTTCATCGCGAATACCCGCGCCAATCTGGAGGAGCACCATTTCGCCGGCGTCAACATCGATTTCGAGGAACTGAATGCGCGTGACCGGGCGCCGCTGGCGCGATTTATGCAGGCGCTCACGAACGACCTCCATGCGCACGGATACATCGTTTCTGAGGACGTCCCGGTCGACGATCCCGCCTATGACCTGAAGAGCCTCGGCAATATCGTGGACTACCTGGTCCCGATGATCTACGACGAGCACTACGAGAACGGCGAGCCGGGTCCAATCGCTTCGGAATCGTTCTTCGAAAATCACCTCGATCGCATTGCGAAGCTGGTGAAGCCCGAGAAGGTCGTGGCAGGGCTGGGCGCTTATGGTTATGACTGGGAAATCGGAGGGCGGGGAAGCCACGAGGTCACCTTTGGCCAGGTGATGGCGGCCGGAGGGACTTCCCACGGGTCTGTCGAATGGGATCAGACCGCCGAGAACCCCGTGCTTCGGTACGACTCGGGCGGCGTCAGGCACGAACTCTGGTTTCTCGACGCCGTCACGGCTCTCAATCAGACCATCGCGGTGGGGGATGAGGGATTCCGCGGCGTGGGCGTATGGCGGCTCGGCGCTGAAGAACCAGGACTCTGGACCGTCCTCAAACGCGAGGCCTGGCCGCCGGATGACTTCAAAGGCTCACAACTGAACGTACTGGAAGCAGATCGCCAGGCGCCGCGTCACGACGGCGAGGGCGAAATCCTGGAAGTCGTCGAGACGCCGCATGCCGGCGCCCGGGACGTGGCGAATCCGCCAACGCCGGACGGCGACTATAGTGAGCGCTACACCAGCTATCCGTCTCCGTATGTTGTTCGGCACAGCGGCTATTCCAAAGAGAAGCTGTTGTGCCTTACCTTCGATGACGGCCCCGATCCGGCCTACACGCCGCACATCCTCGACGTTCTGCGCGCTAAGCATGTCCCAGCCGCATTCTTTGTGGTTGGCGAGAACGCAGACGCCTTCTCCGCTATCGTGCGGCGCGAATACGCGGACGGACATGAGATCGGCAACCACACATATTCGCATCCGAATATCGCCACGCTTTCGCCCTTCCTGCAGGACCAGCAACTCGACGCGACGCAGCGCATTATCGAAAACATGCTCGGCGTATCGACGGTCTTCTTCCGTCCTCCGTACAACGCGGACAGCGAGCCGCAGACGCCGGAGGAACTCGACCCGATTGTGCGGGCAAAGCGGCTTGGCTACGCCACGATCGCCGAAACGATCGATCCTCGCGACTGGGAGCCCGGCATCACGGCGGAAAAGATTGAGAACGAGATCGAGAACGAAATCGGCAACGGCCACATCATCCTGCTTCACGACGCGGGCGGCAATCGTAACGCCACTGTGGCGGCTCTGCCGCACATTATCGACCGCTATCTGCAACGCGGCTACCGTTTCGGTCTGGTCTCCGAACTCGCGCACAAGAGCCGCAGCGATGTCATGCCGCGCCCCAGCGCCGAAGAACTTCGCTTCGCGCACATCGAGGGCGGAGCGTTCGATCTCGAGGCGCGCCTTTTGCAGTCGCTCGGCGTGCTTTTCCTGTGCGCGATTTACCTGACCATGGCGCGATCCGTGATCTTCGCCGTCCTTGCGATCCTGCAGAAGCGCCGCGAACGCAGAACGCATTACGACGACGCGTTCCGTCCGCCCGTGTCGGTTCTGATCGCGGCCTTTAACGAGGAAGCCGTGATCGCCCGCACCGTAGATTCGCTTTTGCGCAATGACTACGAAGATATGGAAATCGTGATCGTCGACGACGGCTCACGAGACCGCACTCTCGAAGTTCTGCGCGAGTCCTACGGCGATCATCCGAAGGTTCGCATCCTCTCGCAGCCGAACGCCGGCAAATCAGCGGCCCTGAACAACGCCATTGCGCATGCGTCGAGTCAGGTTCTTGTCGCTGTGGATGCCGACACGATGTTCCGCAGCGGCACTATCGCCTGCCTGACGCGCCACTTCAAAGATCCGCAGACGGGAGCCGTGAGCGGCAACGCGAGGGTGGGCAATAAGCGCAAATGGATTACCCGCTTCCAGTCGATCGAATACATCTACGGATTCAATCTCGATCGGCGCGCGCTCGACTACCTCAACGCCATCACAGTGGTTCCCGGCGCGGTGGGCGCATGGCGGAAGGACCTGGTTCTCGAAGCGGGCGGCTTCGGGCACGACACGCTGGCCGAAGACGCGGACTTGACTCTTGCCATTCGCCGCGCCGGTTACGTGATCCGCTACGAGCAGGACGCCATCGCCGACACGGAAGCTCCCGAGGATGGGCGCAGCCTCGCCAAGCAGCGCTTTCGCTGGGCCTTCGGGACACTTCAGACTGCCTGGAAGCATCGCGATACGCTTTTCGTCCCGCGTTACGGAACTCTGGGCTTTGTCGCGTTGCCGAGCATCTGGATTTTCCAGGTTCTGCTCGGGTGCCTTTCGCCCTTTGCCGAAATCTGCATGGCGATCGCTCTGTTCGCCGGAAACTGGAAGACCGTTCTGGCATACTACTTCGCCTTTTTCGGCGTGGAACTCGTCACCGGTTTTCTGGCCTATGCTCTCGAGGGCGTCCCCGCGTGGGATCTCGCCTGGCTTTTCTTTCAGAGAATCTATTACCGCCAACTCATGCTGTACGTCCTGTTACGAAGCCTGCTGTTCGCTATCCGAGGGCGTCCGGTGGGATGGGGAAAACTCGAGCGAAAAGCCTCCGTCGCGCCGATTGCCTGAAACGCGGCGGCTTTGCCGCGCACTGGATTTGCATGAGTACCTCGGATTTTGCCCTACGTCGTTCCCGGTCGGTTATGGTGGTGGATTCCGACCCCGAGTCCCTGACCCGGATGTCGGGGATACTGGCTGAAGCCGCGAGTTCAGCGCCTGCCCGCCTTCGCGTGCTCCGCGCCCGCAACGCCCGCGACGTAATGGACGTGATCGGACGCGCCTATGTGCCGGTCGACCTCGTGCTTTCGAGCCCGGAACTCATGGAATCCGAGGAAGGCCTGCTCGAGGATCGAATTCACGAAGTCCGGCCCAGCCTGCCGGTGATGTTTGTAGAGTCCACCAACCATCACGCCGGAATCTTCGACACAGTGGTTTCTGCCCTCCGCCCCTCAGCCCGCGTCATCCGAATCGCGTAAATAAAGCATTAAAATCAGACGCTTCGGCATCAGGATCCGAGTAGCGGTCCTGAAACCCGTGTCTTTTCCGATCCGTCTTACGGCTTGAACTCCCAATCGATTTTTATGGGACGATCAGCCATGACCGTCACTTCCAGGCGTGCCTTTCTCGGCATGATCGCCGTTGGCGCTCTTCGCGCGCAGGATCCCGAAAACACCACCTTCTCGACCGATGTCAGCGTCGTGAACGTTCTCGCGTCCGTGCGGGATAAGCAGGGGCACATCGTGTCGAACCTGGAAAAGGACGACTTTACCCTGACTGAGGACGGCCGAACGCAGGCCATCAAATATTTCTCGCGCGAGACCGATCTCCCGCTCACACTGGGGCTGCTGGTCGATACCAGCATGAGCCAGCGGCGCGTTCTCGTCGCAGAGAAATCGGCCAGCTATCGGTTTCTGGACAAGGTGCTGCGCGCCAATAAGGACAAGACCTTTGTCATTCATTTCGACCACGAAACGGAACTGCTTCAGGACCTGACCTCATCGCGCGCCGACCTTCAGCGCGCCCTCGATGAATTGGAACTTCCGGCCGACAGCCGTCCGCGGATGCAGCGTTCCGGTGGCGGCGGCTACCCGGGCGGAGGAGGTTATCCTGGTGGCGGCGGATATCCGGGCGGCGGTAGCCGCTACCCAAGCGGCGGCGGGGGCAGGCGCGGCGGGGCCGGCACAACGCTCTACGACGCGATCTATCTCGCGTCGGACGAACTGATGAAGAAGCAGCACGGGCGCAAGGCCATCATCCTGCTGACCGACGGCGTGGATAACGGCAGCAAGACTTTTCTGAACGATGCCATCGAAGCCGCGCAACGCGCCGACACCCTGGCGTATTCGATCCTGTTCGCCGATGAGGAAGCGTACCGCATGCCCACAACCTTCCCCGGTATGGGCGGAGGCATGGGCCGTCACGGAGGCGGAATGGGCCACCCGCCGATGGGCGGCGGTGGAAGCAGCCGCGATGGAAAATCCGTACTTCAGCGAATCTCTCGAGAAACCGGCGGGTCCGTCTTCGAGGTCTCGAAGAAACTCACGATCGACGATATCTACGACCGAATTCAGGAAGAGCTGCGGAATCAGTACAGCATCGGCTACACGTCCGACCGCAAGGATGCTTATGGATATCGCGCCATCAAGGTCGCGACGAAGAAATCCGGGCTGACGGTTCAGGCGCGCGAGGGCTATTACCCGCAGTCGCGCTGACGCTGCAGCTATTTCTGGCCCAACTCTTTTTTAATCAGAGGCGAAACGGCGGCCACTTCAAAGGTGCCGTTGAACTTCTTTCCGTTGAAGTAGAACGTGGGAGTACCGCCTACGCCCGCGTCTTCCCCTTCCTTCTCCTCGGCCTGAACCCGCGCCCGGTATTTGTGGCTTTCGAGATCGGCGTGAAACCGGTTCATATCCAGCTTGAGCTGCTTTGCGTACGAGTCGACCCTTGCGCGGGAGATATCGGGAAAGCCGGCGTAGAGCAGGTCGTGCATCTCCCAGAATTTGCCCTGCGCCTGAGCCGCGAGAGCGACTTCCGCCCCGAACTCCGCTTCCGAGTGTGAGTCAAGCGGGAACTGCTTGAACACGAGTTTCACGTCTTTCGGAAAGCGCTTGAGGATCTCCTTCGTTTCCTGGACGGCTTTGGAACAATAGGGGCACTGGAAGTCCGAGAACTCGACGATCGTCATGCGAGCGTTCTCCGGCCCGCGCACCGGGTCTCCCGCCACGGAAATCTTCACCGGATCTTCGAACACCGGAGGCGGTTCCTCGGCGACGCGCTTCAGTTCGGCTTTGATGGCTGCGGTGTCCTTACCGCCCGCCGTCTCCGTCACTACGGTCTTCGCCAGTTTTCGGCTCACCCCGCAGGAAGGGTCCTTCACGCGGCACTCCGCGATCTTCATGTCGCAGCCGCAGGTGCAGGCTTCCGTCTGCATGACTCGCAGAGCCGCTTGCTTTTTGGCCGCCGAAAGGCCCGCCCAGTCAACCCCCGGAGGATTGGTCTCGGCCTGCCATGTGGCCTGCCCCAGACACAGAGCCGCTACAAAAAGAGGGAGCGCCAGTTTGCGAAGGGTCACGTACATATCATGGCAGACGTGAAACAGCGCAGGAAAGGCATAGAGCCTGCAGGAATGCCGACTGCGGCCGGGATTGGCCGCCCCGCAAAACGAACTTTATTTTGTTGCGCATGGGACTACAGAGACACTTGTCCTGTGACGCGGGCGGCCCGGCGCGGCCTGCTGGCTACGCCGGGCTCTGATTTCTTTCAGACCGGTTCGTTACTCCGGTCCGGGATTTCGTTTCCACTGGAAGCTCTGACTTCCCGGAGGACTTATTCATCGAATCGATTCGACGTACCGTTCATCAGCCGGAGGGTTTTGAGTCCTCCGGCCCGCAACGAGCCTGCCGGCCGGCATAGGCTTCGCGGGAAATTCGGTTAAGAATGGCCCCGCTTCTGATGAGAGCGTTGCACACCAAGAGTCTACTTCGAGAAGACGAACGGCTATCTCATTGAGTGGTAGGGAAATAGAGGCCGAAAAAAATCTGATCTGAGGCAGGAGAATGTGCAAACTTTGCGGTGAAAAGGGTGACCTACACTAAACAGCAATGGCGCGATCTTCGTTACGCTGGCTCATGCCAACGGCTAGAGCTTTGGCAGCACTGGCAGGTGCCGCTTCATGTGAACCTTACGCCAGTTGCCTCCGGCGAACGGATACCCGCCGCAGCGACGGTTCAGGATGTGGAGAGTCCTGACAAGCGAAGTGGATGTTCGGCAGCCCGTCAGCTCAGGATTGTTGGAGAACTCGGACCGAGCAGCACCGTCGAATCACCTGCCGCTGCGGCGCTCGCCAAGCACTTCGCGGCAACACAATCGAACGTCACAACAGACCCGAACAGAACGCCTACGCTGAGGAGCGAGTCAGATTCCGTGAGGGTCCAAGTCGTCTTCCTGGTCTCGGCCGAATGCGGACGCGGTGCGGGACAAATTGACAGCGACCATTCGGCCGATTGTCCGCCAAAGGGTACACCGATCTCGGCCAGAACCTCTTTCACGGTAGTGTTCTCTTTACACGTGAGGACCCTGCGGGCCGGTTCCTTCTCCTCGCCCGATGATATTACTGCCCAGAAACGAATCCAATCCGACGTAAGCAGCTCTTGGACATCAATTCGTCCCGAGGTCAGGTTAAATTCGACCTCGTTCTGGACGTGTACGATCAGTGTCAGTCGGGTCGCCTTCGTCTGGCGTAACCTCACCCATCTCCCGAAGGCGCGGACGACTTTCATAAATCCAAAGACAGGTGGGACTGTTCCGCGACCAGGCGACAACTGAAGATGGACTAACCTCGATGCTTGATGTTGACTCTTCGGCGGCGTAATATGCTCCAGGAACTCACGAACGGCAGTGTCGACGGCGCTGTCATCCTCATCCCCACGGCAGCGGGCAGTCACTGCGTAGACTCCCGTCTCCCCATACTGAACTGTGTGCTGGCCAATGTGGCGCACTAGTTGTTCACGTGGACGCAACCATGCGTACTGTGATGGAAGTACGGGCAAGTTAGTCTTTGGGTCACGGCGTGCAACGAACGCTATAATTTCGCCGGGTGGCGGCTTTGACGGTGCATCTTCGCAAACTATTTGGAGATCCGCTTTCTCTTGACACGTTGACTCAACCATAAAGGACCAACTCGTAGCGCGCGCGGGTGGCTTCGCGATGGCGCGCGCGAGATGCTCCAGCATGTCAGGCAAGTCCGCGAAATCTGAGAACTCACACACAGTGATGTTCATTTGCTGGGCTAGGAAATGTATATCGACAGTTCCCGCCTTTGCGAGCGCAAAATGAGGGATGTGGTTAGGTCCGCAGAGTTCGAGGACTTCACCAAAAAGATTCATGAAATACGCCTCCGTCAGGCTTGATCCCAGGAACAAAAACGATCGGGATTCAAACATTTGACCGAAGCATCGCCGAAAATGCGGCGATGCATTTGTGACGGCGCTATATTCCGCGTGTCCAATCACAAGTTGCTCCTGAAGCTCCTGAAGTCGAGGGATCTGCATTTCAATGCCGCCGCCGTATTGACCACCCAGAAATCCTTGTATATGCCAGATATACCTCCGATCGAACGGACCATGAAACGAGGACAAAACAGTCTTGCAGTCCTTGGGAGAACGTCCGAGGATCCGGATGTCGGAATCAAAGATCGGTACATGACCACCCGCCTTAAGGCAAGCTCCAAAATACAGATCGTCGTAATTGGTCGATACGACTAACGGCCAGCAGATTGCGGCTAGCCGTTCGGTCTGAAGCGGCATTTCAGGAGCGGGGACTTTAGGCGTAAGAGCGCGTCGAATCGCATCGAGAAAACACGCGTGCCCACGACTGTTACGTATAGTGTTGCACGCGGCTTGGGCCCTTACATCGTTATTCCACCTTAAGGCCTTTCCATCGCCGATCTTCGCGTCAGCTTCCAGGTTATCGACGAAGTCATCCCATAAAACAAGACGGTTTGCGCTCATCCCCGCACCGAGGAACGGTACCAATCGACCTTGGGAATAAGTGCTCACTAGGAGCGGTAATATCTCGTCGAAACTGCGCCGGGATGACGTCATTGACATAGTTCTCCAGTTGGCAAGTCTGCCGAATTGCGAGACTCGCTCGGGGTTCTAGGGTCCACCGACGAGGTGAATTATCGGCGGCTTTCGTTTCCTTTGCAATCGTGCAATTTGTTCCGTGGACGTAGTCCCAATTCGGCGCTCGGTTCGAGGTCTCTATTTTCCACCTAGCCGCGTCGCCGCTGGCATGAAGGTTCAGTTGGCAAACGGGCGACAGGAGTCGGCAGTGACGTTGAACAGCGGGCAACTCAAAGTCCAAGATGTGATGCGGTTAGAAGCGTGTCGCATACAGAATGGTGGCCCATTCAGCCGTGCGCGAATCTCACAGAACAATCATATGCTCAGGCTTCGGCTCCGACGCAGATATTATCGCGATGCTCGCAAGCGCGTGGGCGCTCGCGCAAAACGTAGCCTGCACCCGGATGCAGGAATGCCGGTCAACGATCGTGCTTGGCTACGCGGGGTAGCTGCCGGAAATGTAGCCGTGCAGTTGTCCGATGATCTCGTCCTGCGCGGAGATGATCCAGTTCACGAGGTCGCCGATAGAGACGACTCCCGCGACGCGGTCACCGTCGAGGACGACGAGATGACGCAGGCGGAGCGTGGTCATCTTTCGCATACAGGAGTCGATCGACTCATCGAGGGTTACGGCCGACGCCGGCGCCGACATCACCTCGCGGACGAGCGTATCTTTCGAGTGTTTGCCGAGCAGCACGATTTTGCGGGCGTAGTCCCGTTCGGAGAACAGCCCCACTACCCGGTTTTGATCCATGACCACCAGGGCGCCGACGTCCCGATCCGCCATTGCCTGAACGGCCTCATAAACGGTGGTCTGGGGCGCCACGGAAAATACATCCCGCCCCTTACGGTCCAGAACAGCGCTAACTTTTTCGTTGAATTCCATGTTGCACCCTCCCCGTCAGTCGGAATGGTAATCCAGGGACGGCGCGGGATCAAGCGGGTATTTACGGTATCTGCCGGGCACGCTACACGGCTATCTCGTGTCGAAGGGCGCGAGCTTCGGCTGACTGAACTAGCGGACCGTCACGTTGCGCGTCGTTTGTGTCTCCAGATCAAAAGACCGGCAAACATTATCGCGATGGTGATGGAAGGGGCCGGCTCCGGAATCGCACTGGCTGGAGCGGTCGCGGTTCCCTGAAAGACTGGCAAGGGCGTGGGTACATCAGGCTGAAGGTTGCCCCCGCCGCTGTACAGAACGCCGTTCGGCTGATAGAAATTGTAAGCCTGCGCCACGCAGTTCACCGAAGCCGGCGCGTTCACATCGGTATCGAGCACCTTGAATCCCGACAAACTGCTTCCCGGAACCGGGTAGGGCGCACCGATTCTGGACTGAAAGAAGTTAGTGGGGCCGATATCAAACCACAGATCGTTGTATGCGGGGAAGGGCGACGGCGAAGGTGGAGTGCCTTGCTGAGTGCTGAAATAGTTCCACGGCAGCCATATGTAGTCTGTGCCGCAGATAAACGGATTAGGCGGGTCATCAATGAAACAGGGAGGGCTTGGATTGCCAGCGATGGCCGCGTTGGGCAAATCGATCCCGAAATAGTTCACAGGCCAAAGCCCGGTGCCGGAAGTGCCCGGTATTTCGTTCAACAACCCGAAATCCAGCAACCAAGCGCCGGGTCCACCGGAAACTGTATAGGAAACACTCACAGGCAGGGTGTCCGCGTGGAGAACCGGGCCGGCGCTGAAAAACAGGAGTGTTGTCGCGGCTAAGATAGCGCGTTTTCCGAGTCGAATTTCGCTCACGTGCCCCCCGATTGTAGAAGAGGAGGCGTCGCTGATACGACTCTTTTTAACGTCCCGATCAGGCTCATTGTGCGCCTGCTCTTAGTTCTCGATCGGCGTTTGCTCGACATGGTCGATGACTAACACTTTCACCGGTCGTTTGGTTTGTTCGAGCCGCAGGCCCAACTGCTTCGCGATGGCGTCGGGCAGCGAAAGCGCGCCGTTGGGATCTGACGCTTCGCCGGACGGGGCGGTCGGCGGGGCGGCGCCGTCACCGGGACGTCCGGGGCCTCCTCGAAGCTGGCCGATCGTGCTGAAACTCAGCGTGAAATCCCATGCGCCCGTGAGTCCGGTGGCGTCGAGGACCGGCGCGTGAATGTAGCCGGAGGCCAGGCCTTGCAGCATTGAAGCGAATCGCTCCATAGTCATGTTCTGGCAATTGATCAGACGGGCCAGGATGGGCCGGGAATCGCGGACGTCTTTCTGATCAACGGCGGGACCTTCGACGCAATGGATGCGGCCATTGGGATCGGCAGGCTTCATCTTCGGCTTGCCGGCGAGAAGCGTGTAGGCGTTGATCGGCCGATCCTCCATGTGGGTCTGAAGTTTGAAGCGCTCCACGATGAGGTTCTGGAGCATGGCGATTAAAGTGTCGATGTCGACGGGCGGACTGTTTTCTCCTGCGATAATGGCGGCCGAGGGCGCTTTGGCTGTGATGCTGACCTTCACGTCGCTCAGCCATTTCGGCGCGCCTGAGATCATGTCGTCGCTCAACTGCCAGAGTTGCCGGATGATCATTTTCAGATCGATGCCTTCGATGTCGATGCGTCCGCTGGGCTGAATCTGGAAGCGCTGAGTTTTGGAGTCGGGATCGGCGAGCCGAACCGTGGCAACCTCAAATTCCTTCGGGATTTCGACGCCCGGGAGGATCTTCGCAATGTCCGACGCATTCGCGGTTGGTGTCTGATCGACCGACGCGACAAGGACGACCGGGAGCGGCGCTTTCGTAAGGTCGAGCTTGAGGCCCAGTTGCTTCTCGACGGCGTCGAAGAGCGAAATGCCTTCGGGTCCGGCGGCTTCGAGTTGGCCGCGGCGGGTCCATTTGATCTCGAAATCGTAGCGTCCCTTGAGATTGGTGGAGTCGACGACGGTTCGGTGGAGATAGCCTCCGGCCATGTCCTGAAGGTCGGAGGCGATCTCCGCGGCCGAGAGATCGTGGCAGACGACTTCGATGGGAGCGGTGGGCGGCGCCCCCTGCGGGCGAGGCTTGCCGCGACATCCTTTTTGCTCCTTCGATTCGGGATCGGCGTCGTTCAGGAGCACCTTCTTGCCGACGGTCAGGAGGTAGGCGGGCATGGGCCTGGTATCGGTACGCGCCACCAGATGAAAGCGATCGGCCAGCAGGGCGCGGAGCATCGCCTTCTGGGTGTCGCGGGTCGATCCGGCTGGAAGCTTGGCGGTAATGTCGTAGCGATCGAGTTCGAGCCAGTTGGGGCCGCCGAAAACCTTCTCCTGTTCGACGCCGTAGGCGGTGGCGATCAGGTCGACCATCGTGGCCGTGCGGATCTCGTAACGGCCGGCGCGGGTTTGCGGGCCGCGCATGAAGAGGTCAAAGTTATTGTCGGAGCGGGGGCTTGGGTGGACGTCGGCGGCTTCGAATTTATCGGGAGTGGCGTTTGAGGTCTGGCCGAAAGTCGCCGCGGACAGGAGCGAAAGGAGTGCGAAGAGGCGCTTCATGAACTCTCCAGCTAAGAATCCCGTCGGGTATGAGTAATTGACGGAGTATCCGCGAATTTGTTCCGTTAGGATTTCGTGAGTAAGCCGGAGAGCGGAATCGATCGGGAATCGAGCATTATCTGGCCCGCCCGGATGTTAATCTCATTTTGATTCGATGCTGAAATTCTGGACGACTTTATTGATCGCGCTGCCGGGCGTGTGCGTGGCGCAGAGCGACGCGGGACGGGCGCAGTTTGTGCAGCAGTGCGGGTTCTGTCATGGGCGTGATGCGGCGGGCGGCGAGGATGGGCCGGACCTCACGAGGTCGAAGCTGGTGTCCGAGGACGTGAAGGGCGACAAAATCGGTCCCGTGGTGCGCAATGGCCGGCCGGGCACGTCTATGCCGCGGTTCACAGTTTCGGATCAGGAGTTGGCTGCGCTGGTGGATTTCATTCACGGGCAGAAGAAGCTGGCGGAATCGCAGAACGGACAGCGGCGGGGCGTCGACACGGCCGATCTTCGGACGGGCAATGTGGAGAAGGGAAAAGCGTATTTCAATGGCGCAGGGAAGTGCTCCGGATGCCATTCGCCGACGGGCGATCTCGCGGGCGTGGGAAAGAAATACGACGGGCTTCATCTGATGGAGCGGCTGATGTATCCGCGCGGGGCGAAGTCGCAGATGACGGTGACGCTGCCGGGCGGGCAGACGGTGTCGGGCCCAACCGCTTATCAGGATGAGTTCACGGTGGCTTTGCGGGATTCCGAAGGACAGTACCGGTCGTGGCCGGCGTCGAAGGTCAAGGTGAAGGTAGACGACAAAGCCGAGGCGCATGTCGAACTGCTGGCGAAGTACACCGACAACGATATTCACGATCTGATGGCTTATCTGCTGTCGCTCCAGTGAGGGGAACTACGATGAAAACTCTTATTCTTATGGCCGCCGGCGCGGCTTGCGCGTTCGCGCAGGGGACGACTCCTCAGATGCTGCTCAAGCCGCCGAGCGATACGTGGCCGGCTTATCACGGCGATTACTCGGGCCGTAGGCACAGCGCGCTGACGCAGATTACGCCGGAGAATGTTCACACGCTGGGGCTTTCATGGGCGTTTCAGACGGGGCAGAACCAGGCGCTGAAGTGCACCCCGCTTCTGGTGGACGGCGTTCTTTACATCACGCTCCCAGACAATGTGTGGGCGGTGGATGCGCGCTCGGGTCATCAGATCTGGCATTACGGGTATCCGAAGAACGACGGGTTTCATATCGGCTCGCGGGGCGTGTCGATGTACGGGAACTGGATTTACTTCATGACCCCGGACGCGCATCTGATCTGCCTGAATTCGAAGGACGGCAGCGTGCGGTGGAATGTTGAGGTGGCCGATTCGAAGAAGGGCTATTGGACCACCATGTCACCGCTGATTGTGGGGAATCACGTGATTGTCGGGGTGTCGGGCGATTTCGATAATCTGACAGGTTTTCTGAAGTCGGTGGATCCGGAGACGGGAAAGACGCAGTGGCGGTGGGATAGTACGGAACCCGCGGGCACTCCGAACGCGACTACCGGTGGCATGACCTGGATGACGGGCACTTACGATCCCGCGCTGAACCTGGTTTATTGGGGCACGGGGAATCCGACGCCGGTGCTGACGGCGAAGGCTCGGCCGGGCGACAACCTTTATACGTGCAGCATTGTGGCGGTGAATCCGGATACCGGGAAGCTGGTTTGGCATTTTCAGCCTTCGCCGCATGACACGCATGATTGGGACGCGGTGGAGATACCGGTGCTGGTCGATGCCGATTTTCATGGCAAGCCGCGCAAGATGCTGATGCAGACTTCGCGCAACGGGTATTTCTTCGTGCTGGACCGGACCACGGGTGAGAGCCTGCTGACTACGCCTTTCGGGCCAACGAACTGGGCGACTGGGGTTGATAAAAAAGGGCAGCCGATTCCGAATCCCGAGAAAGAGCCTGCGCCGGACGGGCGGTTGGTCGCGCCTGATGAGGGCGGGCTGACGAATTACCGGTCGCCGAGTTTCGATCCGAAGACAGGGTTGTTCATTGTGGATGCGCATCCGGCATACGGAATCTATTTCGCCAAGGCGGCCGATGGCGTTTTCGGATGGGCGGGCGCCGATTATACGGTCTGGGGCAAGGGCGTGCTTGAGGCGATCGATTATCAGACCGGGAAGCTGAAGTGGACGCATGAACTGGGACCGGGCGGCGCGGGCGCAGGCGTGCTCACGACAGATTCGGGCGTGACGTTCACGGGCGATGCGGCGGGCAGCGTGCTCGCGCTGCGAACGAGCGACGGAAAGACGCTGTGGCACGCGGGCGCGGGCGGGTCGATGCAGAGTTCGCCGATTACGTATGAGCTGGATGGCAGGCAGTACGTCGTGACCAGCGCGGGCGGCGTGCTGTTCTCGTGGGCTTTGCCGGAACGGTGAGGTGGTATGAGAGATCAGCCGGCTCCGCCCGCCTGCTTTCGGTAGAGTGCGAGAGCGGTCATGTCGTCCCGCTGGCGGATTTCGCCCGCAAAATCTTTCAGCGCCCGCCAGATAGAGTCGAGAATCCGGCAGCAGTCACGTTCATGGCAGTGGCGGAAATGTTCGAGCAGCCGGTCCGGGCCAAACTCCTCGTCGTCCTGCCGAAAGACCTCGGTAATGCCATCCGTATAGAAGAGGAGGCGCGACCCTTCAGGAAACGGAAGCGTCTCCGCCGAGTACCTGGCGCCGGGAAGGATGCCAAGCGGTGGTCCACTTGCCTCAATCATGCGCGCCGCGCCTTCCGCCTGGAGCACGAACCCTGTATTGTGGCCGGCATTCACGACATCGATGCAATGGCGGACCGAGTCGAGCTTCAGAAGAATAGCGGTGACATAGCGACGGCGAGCCTCGGGCCCTTCATTCCAGTGCTGCTGGCTGATGCGGGCGGCAAGATCACAGAGGGAGAGTCCGCCCGCGGCGGCCGCGGCGCGAAAGGCGGACCGGAACGCTGTCCCTACCAGCGCCGCGGCGAGACCCTTCCCCGCAACATCCGCCACGATCATCACTTGCTCGCCGGAGGGCAGTGCGAAGACATCGAGATAGTCGCCGCCGACCTCGTAGCATGCGCTGGAGCGAAATCCGACGTCGTAGCCCTCAATTGCGGGCGCCGCCTGGGGTAAGAGACTGCGCTGAATCTCGCGCGCAGCGTCAAGCTCCGAGGCAAGCCGCAGTTTTTCCCGGCGATCCGAGGAGAGGCGCCGCAGCATCAGGATCAGCATGGCGCCCGCGAACAGCAGTTGAATGAGGTTGGTGACAGAGAGCGTCATGCCGCCCACGCCGAACGATGACGGGATGATCCGCACGTCCGGCCGCACGGTATTGTTGACGATTCCGAGGGCATAGAGAAGCAATGGGATGACAAACGGAAGGTTCTTCCTTGCCGATTTCCGTAGTGCGGCGGCGCACTGCCACGCAAGAAGAGCGAGCCAGGGATAAAGATAGTAATTGGTTCGGAAGGTGAGGGCTGCCGAGAGCGCCGCCGCGCCCG
>Ga0126381_100000173_pt1 | contig 70383 bp, 57 predicted proteins | sample PanSoiMetPlot_28_FD_96465 | JGI IMG/M metagenome (GOLD analysis project Ga0126381, IMG submission 96465) | Tropical forest soil microbial communities from Panama - MetaG Plot_28 | ecosystem: Environmental > Terrestrial > Soil > Tropical forest > Bulk soil | place: Panama | collected 2016-02-17 | reverse complement strand
GCGCGAGGAGCGTGCTGCCCGTTTGGCGACGGCGCAGGCCGCAGCCGTGGCGATCCGCAAGGAGATGCCGCAACTCAAGGATCCCGCGGAGCGCGCGTACGCGCAGTCACTGATCGAGGAGTACGAGGAGCACATGGCGCGCTACTCATCGAATGCGGAGCGCCGCGTGCGTATCGACGGGTTGCGGCAGTCGCAGCGGCGCCTGAGGCTCGCGGCACTGCGCGCCGAGCGCGACGAGCTCATCGAGCTGCGCGATACCGACGTGATCAACGACGAGGTTCTGCTCCTAATCCAGGCCGACCTCGATCATGTCGAATTGCTGCTCCAGAGCGAAGATACGGGACGCACGTCCTGACGCAGCGCTGCGACCGAGATACATCGGCCATGCTGCGATCGCTTCAAGGCATCAACAAACCGCCGTTGACCTCGACGACCTGTCCGGTCACATCCTCTCAGTCCCAATGCGCCCAGTCGTTGCTGTGGAAAAGCGCCGCCGGTACGCCGCCGGCGAAATCCCCAAGGCGCGCGCGAAGTGAACCCGCAATGTGGCCGCCGATTCCAGACCCACTGCCGCCGCGACCTGGTCGATACTCTCTGTCGTCTTCTCCAGGCGGCGCTGCGCCGCCAGCACGCGCTGATGCATCAGCCATTGGTGCGGCGTCGTGCCATTCTGCCGCACGAACTGGCGCGCGAAAGTCCGCGGCGACATCGCGGCCCGCCGCGCCAGATCGTCCACCCGCAACGCCCGCGCCAGATTCGCCTGCACCCATGCCAGCACTGGCGCCAAGCCATGCTCGCGCCGGTCCCGCAGCGGTTCGGCCACGAATTGTGCCTGCCCGCCATCCCGATGCGGCGGCATCACCAGCCGCCGCGCCACCGAGTTCGCAACTTCCGCCCCATAGTCCCGCCGCACAATGTGCAGACACAGGTCGATCCCCGCCGCACTACCCGCCGAAGTGAGAATGCTGCCCTCATCCACATATAGGCGGTCCGCTTCCACCTGAATGCGTGGATAACGCGCGGCCAGGCGTTCCGCATATCGCCAATGCGTGGTGGCCCGCTTGCCATCGAGCAGCCCCGTGGCCGCGAGCACGAAGACGCCTGAGCAGATCGAAACCAGCCGCGCCCCCGCAGCGTGCGCCGCGCGCAGTCTGCGGAGCAGCGCCTCGGGCGGAGTTTCGTCCACGTGCCAGCCGGGAACGATGATGGTCCCAGCGCTTCGCAGCACACCCATCCCATGCGGCGCCTGGACGCGGATCCCGCCGGTGCCCCGCAGCGGCGCGCGGTCCGGGGAGAACACTCGGAACTCATACCAGGGGACGTTCAGCTCCGGCCGCGACAGCCCGAACACTTCCGAAACGATTCCCAACTCGAATGTGCCCATGCCGTCATACGCCATGGCGGCAAGCTTGCGCGGATCGCGGAGCGTCATGGCAGGATTTTAGCGCATATTGGCATTTCTGCCTCTCGACTCGGCTGCCCAGGCGCGCGAAAGTAATCCCATGACTGCCCTCGAACACTTCGAAAAACTGCTCGACTTAGAAACTGACTGCTGGGATGTCCACGAGGACCTGAAGTCCGGCAAGCCGGATTACGTCATCCTAGATGTCCGTAGCCCGGAAGCCTATGCGGCCGGCCACGTTCCCGGAGCCATCAGCCTGCCCCACGGCCGAATCGTCGAGCGCAACCTCGCCACATTCCCTGCCGGCGTCGCCTTCGTGGTCTACTGCAGCGGCCCCCACTGCAACGGAGCGGATAAAGCGGCAGTCCGCCTCGCGCGCCTCAATCGAAAAGTGAAGAAGATGCTGGGGGGCATAGCGGGGTGGAAATGGGAAGGGTTCGAGTTGGAATAGGAATCCACCTGCGTCCACTGTAAAACCGGTGACTTCGAAGTTGGACTTCAAGTTCAGTCCACACTTTGCTTGACGTGTGAGGTTGCGCCCCGCAGCATGGGAGGCTATGGAACTCAATACCTGGCTCATCTACCTCTTGGCAGCGATCGGGCTTTCTCTCTCTCCGGGACCTAACGGGTTACTCGCCCTGACGCACGGTGCATTGCACGGTCGACGCAAAGCGCTGTACACGATTTTCGGAGGAGCCTTCGGTTTCATCGCCGTCGTCGCCCTTTCTATGTTTGGCATCGGCGCGTTGCTCATCGCTTCCCTGGTCTGGCTGACGGTCATGAAGTGGGTGGGCGGAGCTTATCTCGTTTGGCTCGGTATTCAAGTTTGGCGGTCGCCGCCGATAACCTTCGAAGTCGGTGATTCAGCCGAACCCCGAGCAGGCTGGACGCTGTTTCGTCAAGGGGCTCTCTCGGCGTTGACGAATCCCAAGGGACTTCTCTTCTTCGTTGCTTTTCTTCCGCAGTTCATCGACCCCGTTCGAAGTCTCTTCGTCCAGTTCGTTATCATGGCCGGCACATTCGCGGTAATCGAAATAGCTACGGAGATGTTCATCGCCAGCATGGCTCATCGCATCAGCCCGTGGCTTCGGCGAGTTGGGCGGCGTTTCAACCAGGTCTGCGGCGGGATATTCATGGCAATAGGAATCGCACTGCCCCTCCGCAGCTGAGCGGTGGCGATCTCATTGTTCAAAATGCGCTTGCTCCAGTCCGCCGAGCTAGCTCAGCTTCAATTGTCTTTGCAAGCAACACATGTGTTGCACGTCCTGGCGTAATTGGGGCGTCCCAGTCAGCTTCGCGACGAGTCATTTGACGTTTGCGCGCGCGTAGACCAATCAAGAACGCTACGAGCAAGATCAACCCGGCGGTTACGGCCGAGAGCCACAGACCGATGGTAGATCTACCGGCCGGGACGGTGATTTCAGGATTGAAGGTCGGCAGCGGAGCTTTTAGCAGCAAAAAGCTGCCAATGGCGGCGACAAGAACGGCGACAACCAGACCAAAACCCCAGAGCTTCCACGACGACCTGGCGGCGGGCGCAGGAGCAGGCTGAGCCGGCGAGGGCATGATACCGTGCCCCTTTCCGAAGGCTGCACGGAAGTCGATGTATTGGAAGTCAGCTAAGTTGCTTGGTAACGGAGTCTCGTCAAGCAATAGGGGGAGAACATCTTTGCCCTGGGTGATTGCAGCGAGGAACTCCTTCTCAACTTCTTGCGAGTTCTTTGCGTGCTGACACCAGAAAACTACTACCACGCTGGCTTCGGAGATGGCTGTGATGATCTCCTGCGACCAGCGTTTTCCGGGACGTATGGAGTCCGCATCGCGAAAGACCAGAGCTTTACTGGCGCGCAGTAGACCAACAACCGGTACCACCAAGGCGCTATCCACATGGCTGTATGAGATGAAGATGTTTGAGGGCATGTCACCGCTCTTGGGGTTGGACCAAGGGGCTTAGACGCTACCGCCGGGAGGTTAGTAAAGTTCTCACTTGAGGCTGGTACAGAAAAGCCGACCCCCACTCTCCGCACGTAAACGCTCGGACGAGAGTTCGTAATAGAAGTCGTTGGCGACCATCTGGATCAGAGAGACATCCGCGATGACTTGCCTAGGATCCGGACAGCTCTCGACACCCAACTCGGCACAGATCTGCTCGAAGAGCTTCAGTCCCAGATCGGTCGCGATCTTCTGGAGGCCATAGATCCGCGGGTACCGACGACTAAAAAAAAGCACCCCGCATACAGTTCGGGTCCCTGCCTGGAAACAAAACACTCTGGGCTTTCACCAAGATTCTCGAATGCCAGCACATTTGCCCTGACGAGGTCAATGGCGAGATGAGTCTGCCGACAGATCTTTTCATACGGCAGCAGGTTGAGGCGAACTGGCCGTTGTGACGCTCGACAATCCTTTGGTGGCTGCCGCTGCTACGACGAAATCCCGACCACTGTCGACATCGGGCTTCATCGGCGCGTCATCTGCACTCGCAGAGTCTTGCTTGGCTGCGAGGTCCGCATCGTTCCAACGCGCGCAGACCATTTCGTGATAGCGGCGCGTTCCCAGCTTCATGAACGCAAAGTTGAGCTGACGCATCAGCTTGAGCACCTCGGTTACTTCCTGCACCGACGGTAGTGGTTCGTTGCGGAAAAGTAGGGCGCGCGCCCTGTCCCAGGAGGCCTGGATCTCGGCGAGCGTTATCTGATCGTCATGCCGCTCGAAGAGCGCATCGATCGAGTCGCGATCCATCTTCTCGGCGCCGCGCGACAGCGCATCATTTTCGATAATTTCGACCGCCTCCCGCATGTGCTTGACCATCTCGTCGATCGAGCAAGGCGCACCAGTGGCTGTGCGTCCGGTCCTCGCGATCTTCTGAAAGCGCTGGATGACCTCGAAACGAAACCGCAGACCAAGCCTTAGCAATGTTGCAAGGACGCCAAAATCGTTCTGCACTTCCGTCAATGGTGCCACAGTCGTCTCAACGAAATGGACATGGTATCGCGTCGTACCGTTCGCGCCCGCTTCCCTCTTCGCAAGCTGCGGCTGGTACGAGGCACCTTCCGTATGGTAGATCGCCTGAACAGGCCGGAATCGTTCGTTGTTGCTAGCCAGGTAGATGCAGCGTTGCAATTGTCGGAGCCAGCGCGTGTCGGGTGTTCGGCTTGAGGCCTTGACGATGTCGCGCCATGTGAGCGGAGCGCCGGGGAGATAGCCGAACAGACTTAGCGATGCGGCGTCCGATTCGATGACTGCGTCGTCGGGAATGGTCTCGGCTTCAAGCCGCGCGCCCGCGGGCAACACGATGTCGATGAAGATCTCGAATTGCTTGGACTCCATCATCCGTAGCCGGTTTTCGAGTTCCGTAACTTCGCGCAATCGGTCCGGAAGTTTACGAGGCGCAGCGGTGCACGTGATCTTGAGCACCTTGGCCAAGCCCTCGTAAAGCTTGGGAAGACCGATATCCGAGCCAAGTTCCACGCTTTCGAGCAGGGACAGCGGCATCTGCAAGTCGGTCGACTTCATGCCGGAATGGCAGACCGGAATGATCGGCACCTGCTTCATCCAGGCGGCGCCGATTTCGAATTGAACCCAGGGGCGACGCATCGACGCCTTGCTGCACAACACGATCACGGCCTTCGCGCGATCCATCGCACGCTCGATTGCAACCAGCCAGTTCTCGCCGGCACCGATGCAACCGATATCGGACGAAGCAAAGCAAGTCACTACTCCACCGAAGTCTTTCTGCAGCATTCCCTTCAACAGCGCCGCAACTTCGGCTTCCTCTGAGATGTGGCTGATGAATAATGATTTGGTCGCCATCGTCGACCTCGCTTTCTTGTCCACTACTGGTGGCTCCTTCGCCAACGCCTGCGGACTGTTTCTCAGCCTGCACGACGATTCGAGCAACACGCTAGCAGGGATGCCGGTAGGCTACAATGGAATATTCACCTCAACCCATTGTCTGGCGTCCCGCTTGGGCGCACGGATTCCTCGGGCATCAGCGTGATCGCCAGAGCGACTGCACTCGATGTCAGTCGCTTTAAGCTGGTTTATGCTGCTGCCCGCCGCCAGCGGAGCGAGGCGCGGCCCGGATGCTCGCCTTCGTCAGGACCTATGGCGTCAATTTCATAAAGGACCAAATGAGCACTTTCTCGTCCGATCGACCCCGCAACAGGCTTCCCATCGTTCTCATCCTCCTTGTCGTTATCATCGGTGTATTGGCCGGCGGCGGTTACTACCTAATGCCACGCCTCGAATCTGAGCCCCCGCAGATCGTCTTGTCGCCCGATGTCGATGTGCTTGGCGTAGCACCGCTCGAGATCCACATCGTCGACAAGGGGACAGGGCTGAAATCGGTCATGGCGACGCTATCGCAAGGCGGAGCCGAGTACAGCCTTGCCTCCGAGCAGTTCGCGCAACCCGTGAACGAGAAGAAGATCGCCGTGGCCCTGGCGAAGGTCTCCGGGGTGAAGGAAGGACCCGCCGTGCTTCGCGTCACCGCGCGTGATGCCTCACTGTGGCATTTCTTCAGAGGCAACGAGGCCATCCTCGAGAAGAATTTCACGATCGACATTACGCCGCCTACGCTGGAGCTCATCGCCGATGACCGCTACGTGAACTTCGGTGGCGTCGGCGCGATCATCTACAAGGCATCGGCGGACACGGCCACCAGCGGCGTGAAGATTGGCGACTACTTCTTTCCGGGCTTCCCGGGCCAGGTCAAGGACCATCCGGAACACTTTCTGGTCCTCTTTGCGCATCCCTACAACGTCCCGCCGGACGCAAGGCCCACGCTGGTCGCTACCGACAAAGCCGGCAACACGCGCGAGATGCGCCTCGCTTACGAGCTCAAGAACGTCCGGTACAAGAAGAGCACCATCGTCATATCGGACAACTTCTTGCAGAACAAAGTGGCGCCGCTGCTCACCGACGCCGCCACCCGGCAGGGCGCGCCGAAGGACGTCTTCGTCGCCGTGAATAAGGTATTGCGGAAGGAAAACGAGGACCGCATCACTGCAATAACGACGAAGGCGACACCCTCGATACAGTGGAAGGACGCCTTCGCCCAGCTCAGCAACTCGAAGGTTGAGGCAAACTTCGCGGACCAGCGGACCTACACCTACAACGGCGAAGTGATCGATACCGCATACCACCTCGGGTACGACCTCGCGGCTACGAAGAACTACCCGGTCGAGGCCGCCAACAGCGGTACGGTAGCCTTCACCGGCGACTTGGGCATCTACGGCAACGCTGTGATACTTGACCATGGCCTCGGTCTCTTCACGCTCTACGGCCATCTCAGTTCGATTGACGTGAAGATGGGTGATGCGGTCGCTAAGCGCCAGGTCCTCGGCAAGACGGGTGAGACAGGGCTTGCAGTCGGCGATCACCTGCACTTCGGGATCTATCTCGACGGTGTCGCGGTGCTACCCGTGGAGTGGTGGGACCAGAAGTGGATCGACGACAACATCAAACCCAAGCTCGAAGGACGGAGCGGGCAGGAGATCGCGGAGGCGCAGCAGCCAATGAAGGGGACGCGAAAGGGTGCTGGAAAACGACGGCGATAGCCGAAACTCCAGTCTAGAACTATCTACCTCACGGGAAGCTGCAGTAGTCCTCAGGAGGCGGGAATAATGGATAACACTCCGTTGTTCGCCTTCGGGTCCTTCCCGTTGAAATAGCGCCGAAGAAAGTTAATAAATCAACATGAGCAATCAGGAAATGCTACTGGAAGGTGGATGCCATTGTGGGTCAATAAGATTTCGGGTGAACGGCAAGTGTTCTTGGCTCGGCGCTTGTTATTGCGTCGATTGCCGCAAGGTGAGTGGCACGCCCTACACCGTCTTCGCCTGCTACGACAAGCAGTCGGTTGAACTGCTGCGTGGCGCGCCCAGGGAGTATGCCTCGTCAAAGAACGTGCGCCGCGCGTTTTGCGCGGAGTGCAGTTCACCCTTCGCGTATCGGTATGTCGATATGCCGGGAGAGGAGCAGAACATTTACATTCCCGTCGGCGTGTTCGATGATCCGGCCAAGCTGGCGCCGCGACAGCATATCTGGGTATCGCAAAAACTCCCGTGGGTTCATATTCACGATGACCTCCCGCAGCGCGAACGCTAGCTGCCGTGTGAATATTCCGTTGCGCGGAACTATCGTACGACGTACGATCCGTGCGCTCTCAACGTCTGACCGAGCGGAGAGACGAGTCGTATGACATGGTTTGATCATCATCGGGAGAGCACGAGGCTCGCAGCCGCTGCGCGGAAACTGCTCCGCCGCGGCGACGAGCGCAAAGCCGAGCGCCTCTACGAGAAGGCAGCGCTCGAAGCCGAACGTGCCATGACCCTCGTCCCAAGAGAGAGAAAAGTTACGTTCGGTGTGATCGCAATGCTCGCGCACCGCCTGTGGCGCCGCGCCCGCCGCCAGGACGACGCCGCCCGCGTGGCAGCGCTCATCCGCGGATCGCCCGAACTCTTTCCGATCACCGTGAGTCCCGACGGCGCCGCGCCATCGCCGCCGCACAAGCGCTTCTAAGCCGTGGAAAAGTGATTCAGGCGGCTCCGGTCGCGCCCGACGCGTCCGAAGGAGGCAAGCGAACGCTCCACTCTTCGTAAATGTCCCTCACGGACGACTTCCATCGCAGTACCCACATATCCGGCCGCCGAGAAAGAAGCTCGCCCCTCTCGCCATAGTCCCCGCGTAAACCATACCCGAGCTGATCCTCATTGGGCAGCCCGCAAAATTGAATGCGTGGATTCCAGTCGGAAAGGTAGGCATGCGCGATGGCAAGCGCCTCATCGAGATACCGGTGCACTTCCGTGCGAAACTCGATCGCCTTGCGTGGTTCTTCGGGGAACAGCATTGCGAGTTGCGCGAGCGCTGACTCGACAGCGTCGGGGATTTCCCCAAATCGAACATCGCGCTGCTCGACGCGACCGCGAGGTCTGACGCGCTCGCGCACTACGGACTTGCCATCTAAGGCTACAACGCGCAGTGCGCTCGGCGCGTCTTCAGGGTAAACCGTCCTTCGTACGACCGCACTACCCGCCTCGGCACGGCCGATCGCAAGATACGTGTGCGTGCGTAGGTCCGGTACGATCTCGTATCCAAAGAGACCGTCCTCGACGATCGGGGTGAGGTCGAGCGAAAGACTGACCGGCAACGTATAGTGCCCCGCCGCGGCGAGAAGCTCCGCGCGAAGAATTGGCAGGAACGTCTTCGCTTCGGACAGTCGGGGACAAAAGAGCTCGAGTGTCATACAACCCTCACCGCAAACGCTAGCATCGCGCGCCCTACGCTACAACAGGATTATTCGGCCGTTTCGGCGATGAGTTTTCCCTGGGCTACCCTATTAGTCCAGCACGCTTCACGTGGCTGCGCATTCGCTGCTGCCGCGCTCCGCGACGGGTTATGAGGCGGATTTCGCCTCATCTACCTCCGTCAACTATCGGAAATCCAATGCCAGAACCAAGGATGAGTCCAATCGCGTAACCCTTCGAGGGACGGTGTCACGACGCAAAAGATGCGCTACCGACATGACTGTCTAGATACTGGCGCGACGCCTACGAGTTGTACTGAGTCCTTTCTGTCGAAAGGAGCGGACCATGATTGCCTTGGCCTCAAGCCAGGGTCGATGCAATGAAAGTGCACACGACAAGTGTTCTGCAAGCAACTTGAAAACAGTGCGCAAGAATTCATGGTTATCGCTGAACCCTTCAACAGGCTGCGACCCGGCCGAACGGGTTCTACTTGAAAAATGTATAAGGGGGACGCCTAGCTATAGCAGCGCTCGGCGAATGTGACTAAGTCACTAAGCCGCAAGCTTCTTGTCAGTGCTTCGACAAATTGTGAGCGTACGCTCGAACCGGCGTATGACACAGAAGCTTGTATGAATAAACCGAACATCCTGCTAATCATGACGGACCAACAGCGGTGGGACGCGTTGGGGACGGTAAGTCCGTGGATGCGAACCCCAAATATGGATCGCATCGCGGAGGAAGGAGTGCAGTTTAGCAATGCAATAACAACGTCGCCGGTGTGCATCCCGGCGCGGAGAACAATGGCCTCGGGACTCTATGCGCATACCACGGGTGTCTGGGACAATCGGTTAACGCGATTGAATACGCCGACGTGGATGTCGTGCATCCGAGATGCTGGCTACCGCACGAGCGTCTTCGGAAAGACACATCTGAATCCGCATAACGGTGATCTGCGTGACGTGGCGTATCTGCTGCATGCCCAAGGAATGGCCGATGTAAACGAGACAGCCGGACCGCGGGGTTGCACGACGATCCTGTCACATATGACCATGGAATGGGCAAGGCTAGGGCTTTGGGACACCTATAAGCAAGACCTGGCAGACCGCTACTCGACTAAGCCATACCTAGCGCGTCCATCGACCCTTGGACTCAAGCATTACTACGATACCTACGTTGGTTGGAAAGCTTGCGAATATCTAGAGCAGTACGACCGGAATGAACCCTGGTTTTGTTGGGTAAGCTTCGCCGGCCCACACGAGCCATGGGATGCGCCAGAACCTTATGCGAGTGCGTACGCTGTTGACCAAATGCCGGAGGCATTGTCCGGCGAAATGAAGGGTGGCGTCGGGCGACCGTGGGGGCGCCTGGACGAACGCCTCCAGAGGTTGCTTCCCATGACTCACGAAGATGTTGCTGCACTCCGGGCTAACTACGCCGGAAACGTAACCCTGATCGACGACTTGATCGGGGGGATTTTCGAAGTGATCGAAGTGCGGCGAGAGATGGAGAATACGGTCATCGCGCTAGTTAGCGATCACGGGGAGATGAACGGTGATTACGGACTACTCTATAAAGGTAACTTTCTCGACAGCGCTGCTCGGATACCGATGCTGATCAGAACACCAAGAACGGCGGCAGAGCGACAATCGGATCTGGCGCAGCGTAAGGTTTGCACAAGCCCGGTTGAGTGGTTTGACTTGGGCCCGACCCTCGTAGAGTTATCGGGCGGTGAGATCAGGCACATGCAATTCGCCAAATCCCTGGTGCCATGCCTAGATAATCCAAAAAGACGCATCCGGGAGGAATCGCTATCCGAGGTCGGGGGAGAAGGCATGATCCGGAGTAGCCATTGGAAGCTCGCAGTAAACAACGCCGGTGATACCTATCTGCTTTTCGACCTCGAGAATGATCCCAGCGAGTCACATAACCTTGCTGGCATCAGTGACTACCAAGACGTAGCAACCGGACTTCGTCTGCGGATGCGAGAGCGAGTGCTGGAGTCTCAATTGAGCCCGAGACGGTCACCGGTCTTCAATACCTGACGTCGATCCGTGCACGCGCGGACCCGGTCGAATGATCTGGGGGTTTCGCGCGCGTCTGGATTGTCAAATCACGGCCGGACAACAGGTCTTGAGGCTACGTGCCTAACGCGAACGCGGTCGCTTCGCTACCAGCAAAGAGCCACGACACTTCGAAGAGGGGCAATGACAAGCGTAAAAGGCGCGTTCCCTTTTAGATAGCTTGCCAGGGACGGTCAGACAATAGTCGTATGTCAGTTCCTCCCCCGGAAGGATCTGGCGACGGGCCTTGATGAATACATGACCGGCATCGTCTTCGTACGTTTCGCAGTTCGGCGAACAAGAGTGATTGACCCAGCGCGCCGCATTGCCATCGATTCCCGCATCAATCACCGTGCCGTTCTCGAGCTCGAACAGAAATGTGTGTGATGGATCATCCGGGTCGCTGTCAGCGCGTTTGAGCGCTTCCTTGTACGACGACTGCTTGCCTTTATATTCCAGAATGGTGTCGCCCTTACGAATTCTTTTCGTCGCGAAGACTCCGCGACCGTGGATCGGAGACCTGCGGACCGAGTAGATGCGCTCTATCTTGGACTTGACCGCCAAAGTGCCTCCGCGCCCTTAACCTGTTAGATTACTTCGAACTTCCCCCGACATCACGCTACCACATTGTCAAACCAGCCGAATGGATGTCGCGTCATCGTCGAGCATTGGAATTGCAATATCTGAGGAGATTCAGGATGAACGCGATCTGGTTCTCATCCTTGTCACAGGTCATGATTGTAGGGTGTAGTGCGCTGGCGCTGGCCAACTGGACGTACGCGGATACCAACGCTCCACTGCCGACGGGTCAGTATGTAACCCCGCTGGCACCAGCGGGTGCGGTTCAGCAGTACTTGAACCCTGGTCTTGCCGCACACCCGAACTTCGTCGCCGGTGAAGCGGTGCGCGCGCGGCTCAGCCCGGATGGCCGAACGCTGGCGATTCTCTGCGCTGGCCAGAACACCCTCTACGATTCGAGCGGGAATGTCGATACGCCAAATTCGACGCAGTACGTCTTTCTCTATGACGTTGCGGGCAATCACAAGGGGAAGCCCGCCCTCAAGCAGGTGATCCAACAGTCGAACGCTCATGTCGGCTTGGTCTGGGCACCGAACGGAACCACGTTCTATGCGGCCGGCGGCAATGACGATGCGGTATACGCATATACCAAAGGCGGCGGCGCCTGGGTGCAGTCCGCGAAGATTGCGCTCGGTCACAGCGCCACCCACGAGAACAAGGGACTTGGACTCAGCGTACAGCCCAATGCCGCTGGCCTTGCGATCTCTGCTGACGGCAAGACGCTGGTCGTTGCAAACAACTACAACGATTCGATCAGCGTGATCGATACCGCGACGAAGACGATTCGCTACGAGCATGATCTGCGCCCTTACTTCGAAAACAATGAAGGCACCAGCGGCGAAGCCGGAGGTTCATACCCGTTCACAGTCGTCGTAAAAGGCAATAGCACCGCTTATGTATCTGCGAACCGGGATCGTGAGGTGGTCGTTGTCGACATCTCTTCGCCAACCGCGGGACGCCTGATCAAGCGCATCAAGGTTGCGGGTAACCCCCTGGGTATGACATTGGATGCTTCGCAGAAGACCCTGTATGTCGCCCAGGACAATGCCGATCAGGTGGCGGTGATCAATACCGCCAACAACGAGATCGTCGACAGGATTGATACCCGTGCGCCACAAAGTTTGCTCGAGAACGACCTCGATCCCGTAGCAAACCGTCCTCGCTACACCGGTGCCTCTCCGATCGCAGTAACGATCTCACCCGATGGACAGACTTTGTATGCGGTCAATGACGGCGCCAATTCAGTGGCGGTGATTCCTCTCCGGGGCGGCCGGGCAAACAAGGTAACCGCTTTGATCCCGACCGCTTATGCACCCAAGGACATCACCTTCAGCGCCGACGGCAAGTGGATGTACATCATCAATGGCAAGAGCGAGACGGGTCCGAATCCTGGTCACTTGTCGGGCACCACTATCCGCCTGACGAGCAGCACCTACTTGAATGGTGCGATTACAACAGCCGCTGGGACACGAATCGCGCCAATTGAGGTCTCCAATGACCCTCTCCGTAACGGGTGCGACGCGAAGTGCCAAGCCGACAATGCAGTCGCAGCCCGTGCGGCGAGGACATCGAATCAATACCAATTTCAACTTGAAAGAGCCTCGCTGGTGAGCGCGCCGGTCCCTGGTCAGCGCGAGCTCGAGCGTTTGACGCGCCAAGTGGCCGAGAACAATTTCTACGATCAGAAAGATCAAGGTCAAGACGCGATGGTGATGCGGTTCTTGCACGACAAGATCAAGCACGTCATCTATGTCGTGAAGGAAAACCGCACCTTCGATCAGATCTTGGGCGATCTGAGCAACGGCTCGAACGGCGACTCGTCGCTGACGATGTTTGGCAAAGCAATCACGCCAAACCACCACAACCTCGCGAAGAATTTCGTCACCCTCGACAATTTCATGGATCCCGGTGATGGCAGCATGGATGGCTGGTCGTGGTCGATGGCGGGCCGCGTGACCAGCACAGAAGCGATTACGCAGCAAATCAACTATGCCGGCGTGAATCGCGGCCTCTCCTACGAATCGGAAGGAACAAACCGCAACGTCCCGGTGGGGCTTGACACGACGGCTAAACGGGATGCAGCGACCAAGGGTGCTTTCAGCGCCGGGTCGTCGGGCCTGATGGGCGGCACAGCCAACCTGCTTGTCGGCACTGCCAATCATGCGGTCACTGACGCTCCCTTCGGCACTCAGAAGGGCTACATCTTCGACGCGGTGCTAGAGGCGGACCTGGCGGTACGTAACTACGGATTCCTCGTGAGCAATATCGGCGAACCGGTGTCCGATCCGTTCGCTGCGGACGTGGTCCAGGTGGCAGTCCTCACCCCGTCCCTCGTGGGACTTACCGATCTCTACTTCCGCGGTTACGACCAGAACTATCCGGACTTGTGGCGCTATAACGAGTGGAAGCGGGAGTTCGACCAATACGTTGCTAGCGGCAACCTTCCCAGCCTGACCCTTTTCCGTGTGAGCCATGATCATATGGGCAACTTCGATACCGCTCTTGCGGGCGTTAACACACCGGAAACGCAACAGGCGGACGACGACCTCGCCGTTGGCAAGTTGGTCGAGGCACTGGCGCACAGTCGGTACGCGCTCGACACGTTGATCTTCATTATCGAAGACGATTGCCAGGACGGTCCGGACCATGTCGATTCACACCGCGCCCCGGCCTATGTCATCGGCCCCTACGTGAAAAAAAACGCTGTGGTTAGCACCCGGTATAGCCAGGTCAACATGCTGCGCACCATCGAGGACATTCTCGGCACGCAGCACATCAACCTCAATACCGCCTACCAGAAGCCAATGACGGACGTGTTCGACATTGCGTCGTCTCCCGAGTGGACGTATACAGCAATGGCCTCGAGCGTTCTTTCGACCACGAATCTCGACCTCGCGGGAGTGAAAGTCGCAGCGGGTCCCGTTGTGCGACCGAAGCACAGCGCCCACTATTGGGCGAAGGCGACCAAGGGCTTCGATTTTTCCGATGCCGATCACGTTCCTCCAGCGCTCTTCAACAAGGTTCTATGGAACGGATTGATGCAGGGTAAGCCATATCCGGTCGTTCACACTGCGTTTCCGGTGACGACACAGGATGAGGACGACGCGGACAGGTAGGGCGGAATCAGGAAGGGTCGTTGCTCGTGTCGGGCTAACTAGCAACCGCTTGCATTGTCGGTAGTCGTCGAGCGCCCGTGACGGCGATCGCATTCGCTCGTTCAACGCTTCAGTGGACCGCTGCAGGGTCGAATTTGCGAAGTTGATGGCCGGTTACCGGTTACTATCCCAATAGGCTCGCAGCGAAACAGAATCGAGCGATCCTGATGCCTAGCGGATCACCTCGTCCGCGCGGCGGAGGAGCGACGGCGGAATAGTGAGACCTAGCGCCTTGGCGGTTCTGAGGTTGATCACCAGCTCGAACTTGGTCGGCTGCTCCACCGCAAGATCTGCGGGCTTGGCGCCTTTCAGGATCTTGTCGACGAAGATCGCCGAACGTTCGAACATCGCATTGATGCTGGGCCCGTATGACATGAGGCGGCCGTCGTCCACGGGCTCCCTGGCTCCGTAGATGGATGGGAGCCGGCTCCGCAACGCCAAGCTTGCGACTAGCTCGCGTCTCGTCACGGCGACAGGGTTCCCCGCAGCCACGATCAGCCCCTGCGCACGCCCGTTCGTGACCGCTGAGAAGGCGCGATCGAGATCCTCCACGCGATACAGCTCGACGGACTGAAGCTCCACATGCAGCGAGCGGGCCACCACCTCGGTTTCTTTGTAGTCGAACAGATTCCCCCGGGCGTCGGGATCCCAGAGGAGCGCGACGCGCTCGAGCCCGGGGATGACCTCCCTCAGCAGCTCCAACCGCTTCCCACTCACTTCCGGAGAAAGGTTGCTGAGCCCGGTGACGTTTCCACCTGGGTGCGCGAGGCTTGCCACGAATCCGGCCCCGGCAGGGTCTGAGCTGAATGCCATCACGATCGGGATCGTCTGGGTCTCTCGTCTGACCGCCGCAATAGCAATATCGGTGGTCGCCACGATCACGTCTGGCTTGAGGGCGACCAGCTCCCGGGCAAGCTGGGGAATTCGTTCGGGCGCGCCGTCGGCAAAGCGCAGCTCGAGGCGTACCGTTTTCCCCTCGACGTAGCCAAGCTCCTTCAGCCCTTGCCGGAACGCGGCGATAAAGGGCGCCACCGATACCTGAGTGGCCGTGGCGAGAAACCCGATCTTCGGCACCCGGGTTGGCTGCTGGGCATCGAGCGCGAGTGCGATGCCCGGCGCGACAACAAGCCCTGCCAACGTCCCGCAGAAACTCCGCCGCGACATCGAATAGGCTCGCTGATCCAGTCTCATCCGCTCCCCTCGGCTGCCTTGGATGTTTAGCGGACTATAGCGGCAGTGTCAGGAACCAGCAAACCAGCGAGAGGTCTGCTTTGGGTTGCGGACGTTCGGTTCTGCCGTGGCTACCTAGCGTGAATATTCCGCGACAGCTACCCAGGTAAGATCGGATATCAGCTGACAAAAAAAGGGGCGATGGCAATGCCGCCGATCAATCCCGCTACCGCAGTAGAACTAACTCTCGGCACGTTTGAGAAGCTCGTCCGCTACTTTGTCAGGTGGGGCGACGAAAAGCGGCTTAAAGCGCAGATAGAGGCAGCTTGGTACGAGCTCTTGAAGGGCGACGCGGCTGATCATGCTGTGATCGAGTTGGCCCTCACAGCAGCGAGGTCAGCCAGCGACTCATCTGCCGACCGTGAGCGCCTGGAGAACCTGTTCCGCACTCCTAGGCGCCTTCCGAAGGTGAAGACGGCGAGAGGACGGCCGGCGTCGCACGGGAGAAAAAAAACAGCAACGCGTAAAAGGGCAAAGTGAGTCCTCGCGGCTCGGAGAATCCAGTCGAGCACCGCGGCGCTGCTTTACGTGTCGCTCCTTCGGCCGAACGGCGCGATCCCGACGGTGTGGCGTGATCCTTCGCCCTTGCTGTATCTTCGAGGCCGTACGTGATCGACTTCGCCCGTTACTTCATCGCGCGGCTTTGTCAGCCTCTTAGGCGGGCTGCATGCGCCCATCGATCGTGAAGGGCGACAAAGATGGTCGAGGATCCGGGCTTGCCGCTAAGGTGTACGGCGGTTCGTCGGTTTTTCTGGCTATCTACGTAGCAGGCTCGGCCATCAGTTTTGGCGTTCAACTCCTCATGGCGCGCCTGCTTGGTGCCGATAGCTACGGCAACTTCGTTTACGCGATCAGTTGGGCACCGCTCCTACTCTTGGGCTGCAACTTCGGCCTGAAGCCGACCACCGTCAGATTCGTTGCAGCATACAACGCGCGCGGCGAGTTGGGATTGATGCGCGGGTTCCTGCGCAGCTCGACCTCCTGGACGATAACGGGATCAATGTTCGTCGTAGCTTTCGCGCTTATTTCAATCTGGCTTCTTTGGTCCCGCTTCGACCAACTTGGGACGACACTCCTACTCGTTGCTATGGCAATGCCTTTCATGGCACTCGGCGAAGTCTGGAGCTCAGCTGTAAGAGGTCTGGGAGCGGTCGCTCGTTCACAAACTCCCGCATCGATCGTGCAGCCGTGTCTGCTCGGGATTGCCTTACTGCTCTTGGTAGCCGCGAATGGAACGGAGGGGGGCGCCACGTTATCGGCTGGCGCCTTCCTCGCGGCCACGATCGGCACGCTAGGTGTTGCCGGTTGGCTCTTAAAGAAGCGGCTTCCCCGGCAAGTGTCTGCAAGTCGACTACTCTACGACCGCCGCTCGTGGCTTCGTGTTGCCGGGAACAATGTCTTGATAGCTGTATTTCAGGCCGCTCGAGCACCGCTGATCGTGGTGATCGCTGGTGCCTATGTCGACCCGCAGCACCTTGCCTTCTACGGTGCGGCCCAGCGGCTTGCTGGTGTCATGTCCCTGGGGCTCACCGGGATCTCAGCATTTGCGTCACCGTTAATCTCCGAATACTACGCGCTGTCGGACTTCGCCAATCTTCGACGGCTGATGCGGGTGACTGCCTATGGAGCGCTGGCTACTGCTCTGGCGACCGCGTTATTGATGATCATCTTTGGCACCGATCTCCTACGTCTGTTCGGTGCCGGATTCGAGACCGGCTACATATCTCTGCTGATACTCTTGCTCGGTGAGATGGCCGCGGCGGCTGCGGGGCCGGTCGGGTTCTTTCTGACAATGACCGCCGGTGAGGCAACCGCCACCTGGATCGAAGGTTTTGCCTCTGCGCTTGCGGTCGGCCTAGCTTTGGTCCTCGTGCCGCGATACGGAATCGTCGGGGCCGCGATTGTTGTCGCGACGGCAAGCGTCGTTCGAAACACCGCAATGATAGTAGCAGTGCAAAGACAGTTGGGACCGCGTTCGGCGACGGCTTAGTCTATATACACGCCATGTGGGCTCGCCGCTATTTCCCAGAGTCAAATACCGGCAGTGGTGGCGGCGAATCAACGGTGCGACGGGCCGGCCTCTGGTCTGGGCTCGTTCTCGTGCTCGTATGCGCAGCTTACGCGAGCTATGCGCGCCTGAGCCAGCTTTCGGCTTGGAAGAGCGACCCAGGGCTGTATGTCGCCTCTGGCGTGCCGATGATGACGACGCTGGACGCCTATTATGCGTTGCGGCTTGCGCGCGTTTATGCCGCGGGCAAATTCGTTTCGCACGGCCCGGTACCAGCGCGACACTATGCGAGGCCTGAACAGGCCAACCCGGACGTTCTGTACGATCAGCGCGAGCCCTGGGTGCTGCCCCTTCTCAGTCGCATGCTGGGCGATCTTTCGCGGCTGTTCGGCAGCGACATCGACAAGATCGCACTGGTGTTACCTCCGGTGCTTTCCAGTCTCTTCATGATTCCGCTCTTTTTATGCTGCTGGCGTCTCGGCGCGCCAGCCGCGGGATTGATGGGTGGATTGGTCGCGACGTTTTGTATCACCTATTACCAACGGACAAGCGTCGGATGGGTCGCCGCCGATGCCTTGAATCTCTTTTTTCCTTGGGCCGCTTCGTTTCTGATTCTGTCGATGCACGGCGGGCAACGGCGGCAGACGCTGCTGTTGCTGTCGGCCGCTACCGGAATCGTGCTCTATGTATTTTTTCTGTGGTACGGCAAGCCTGGCCTCAGTCTGGCGTATGTTGGTGCGCTAGCCGTGCACCTGCGCCTCGCGAAAGTGTCGTGGCGGCGAACCGTGCTCTGCGTCGCCACGACGGTCGTCTTCGCCGGAGTCCTCCAATTCGCCGACGCTTTGCTCGACCTGAAGGATTTCAGCAATCGCTATCTCTGGCACTCCGCCGCACAGATCCAATCCGCCTCGCCGACGATCCGGTTTCCCGAAGTTTGGCCGACGATCAGTGAATGGCAGCATCTGCGGCCGACCCAAGTGCTCGAACTCGTTCTCGGGCGAGCAGATCTGAGCGTGATCGGATTGGCAGGCTTCCTCGCCCTCGCGATATGGAGATGGCGCTCGATGGCTGCGCTGGCACCGGTGGTACTGCTGGGGATGCTCGCTTTCGTATCGTCGGAACGCTTCATCTTCTATCTAGCGCCGTTCGCCGGCATCGGCTGGGGATTCATTGTCTCGCTAGCCACTTCGCAACTGTTGAAATGGGTCGGAACCAAACCCGCTCGACCGGAGAAGACCCTCGATGGCCCCTGGTACCAGCGCGCATTGAAAGAGGCGGCGGTCGCATTCGAGCGGGCGGATCACCAGCCGGAAGTAGCTTACGTCGCCGTGCTCGCGCTCTTCACGATTGGCTTCTTGCCGCTATCGACGAGCCGGCAATTCATTCCGCGGCCGGCGATACCTGCACCGATCTTTCGCGACCTGCAGGAGCTCGCCAGCCGGCTACCCGTCAATTCTAGAATCTGGACGTGGTGGGATTTCGGTTATGCAATCGTGGATGTTACCGGGTTCGGCGTCTATCACGATGGGGCCGCCCAATACACGCCGCAAACCAACCTCATCGCCGCGAGCTTCATCAGTTCGGATCCGCAGGTCATGTACGATGTCATCGGCTTCATCGACCAGGAAGGCAATCCGGGTGTCCGGCGGCTCGCGGCATCGGCCCGCGATTTCGACGATCTGCTGCGGAGGACGCACGGACGCGATGGCTTGCCCAGCGATGTGCCGATCTACGTCCTGTATACGCCGGACATGCTGCTCAAATATCAGGCGATGCGCACGCTTGGTTCGGCGTACCAACCTAACGGACTGCCACCCGGATCACCGGGTATCACTTCGCTGCGATGCGAACGAATCGTGCACGATGTGCTCCGCTGCGGTGGTCGAACGTTCGATCTTCTGACTGGCTCGATCGAACGGCGCGCGGCGCAAGGGCCCTCGAGTGAACCCATCAGATTGCGACGAGCCCTGGTCATCGACGACGGACGCGTTCTACGCGAGCACGAGTTCACAGAGACGGCGGGACTCACCGTCGAGATCGTCTTTCAGGGCTCGTCGATGAGGGGCGTGTATCTGCTCGACGAGCCGGCATTCGCGTCGAACCTGAATCAGATGTTCATGCTCGGGCGATTCGATTCGACCCGCTTCGAGGAAGCATTTGACGACTTTCCTTACGCCCGCGTTTTTCGGGTGCTTAAGCCCCCGGCGTGAACAGACGCCCTCGTCGCGCCTGTCCTTTGCAAGTGCGATGCTGCCCGATTCGCGTGCCGGCTTGGGCACCGGAGCATAGTCGGCTGTGGGCGCCCCGGCCGCTCGCGCGACCGACTGCGCTCCCGTTTCGAAGTGTCAGAATAGTTTACAGTTCGCCCACCGCCCCCTACTGCGAGCCAGAGATTCAACCAAAAAACCAATGGGTTCGAAAATCGGGCACGCGGTATGCTGCACGTTGTAGGTAACGGTTCCGGGATTGGTGGAGTGATGTGACAGCATCTCCGGTTATGTCGTGGCGGTCCGCGGGGCTGCCTGGACTCTTGGTAACTGCCGTCTTTCTCAACGTCGCGCTGATGAACAGCGCGCGCGCGGCACCAATATCTTCGTACGACGCGTTAGTCAATCAGGACTTTACGTTTTCCATTCCCACCGGCTTCACTGCTGTCGCACCCGGGGATCCCCCCTTCAGTGAGCTCACCACGAATACAAAGTCAGGCAGTGGTCAGACTGCGGGCAGTTTCCAAGCCATCCTATCGCCGTCGACACCTGAACTCATCCTCAGTTTGCACGCGTTCGGGAGTGGAACCGGCATGTCCGAAATCGCCGGAATGGCTGTTCTGGAATTTGATCGCGCCCCTGGCTTTACGGGCGCATTCGAGATCGACCTTTTCGCCAAGACCACTACGAAAACTCAGACCTCGAACGCTGCTCCCGGCGGGACGGCATCGGCGCTTGCTACCTTTTCGATAGTTGCAGAAAACGGTACCCAGATTACTACGGGCTGCTCTAATCCTGCCGCCTTTGAATGCTTTGAGTTCATGGCCGGCGACGACAATGCAACGATCATTTTTCAAGGGGACGCTAAGGGTTCAGCGTTTACGCCCTCACCAACCGTTCCCGAACCACTCTCGCTTTCACTTCTTGGGGTTGGCCTTGCCGTGCTTGGATTTTCGCGTTGGCGCAAGTTGAAATGATCACCACGCGAGCAACGCACCGACCCCGCCCGTGTGGCGGGGTTTTCGTTTCTACTGGCTTACTTACTTAGCGATTGTCGAGGCCACCTTTGAAGGCGGCTGGAGCAATTTCATAACATTGTCGCCTTCACGTAACTCGTATGTTCCGTCAGCCGCGATGGGGCCCTTAAGCGTCTGCACAAGACCGCTTCCTGGCCATCGTATCTCGAGCTCGTCGATGGCTCGCGCCTTGCCTAGCCCAATATGGGGGCGCAGGCTCGAAGCCCCGAAGCTGCCTCCGCTGTTGACGGTTCGGTAGATGTCGCGAGTCTTTCCGTTCTCTGTGATCCGGAGGCGAATCCTTGCACCGACAGCGAACCGATTCGCATGCACTCCAATCAAGTTGAGCTTCACCCAGTGGTTGCCGTGCCCTGGATTCTTGAATAGCGCTGTCCAGAACCGATCGGCAGTGTAGGCGCCGCCGATCACTTCCAAAACATCCTGGTTGCCGTTGTTATCGATGTCCGCAAACGCTACTCCGTGGCCTTTCTGCAGATGTCCGAATCCACCGGATGTCGTCACGTTCTCGAAATACTGGCCTTCATGGTTCCTAAACATCTGGTGAGGGACGATATTGGTCAGCGGCGCCGCCCCTGTGCCGGCATAGAAATCGAGCCAGCCGTCGTTATCCAGGTCGCCGAAGTTCGCGCCCATGGTCAATAACAATTGGTCGAGATGTGCTTGGTGCGAAACGTCGGTGAACGTGCCATCGTGGTTGTTGTGGTAGAGACGCGGCCGGTCGCCTTTCGCGTTAGCTTTGTCACCCACGTACTCACGCACGATGTTTGGTATTGTCGCCCAATAGCCGGAAACGAAAATATCTGGCCAACCGTCATTGTCATAGTCGAAGAACCAACACGTGAAGCTCATGTTGGGCTCCGCAACTCCTGCCTGTTTTGTCACGTCAACGAATTTCGGGATTTTTCCCTTCGCTCCTACGTTACGGAAAAGATGATTCGGTCCCCCCATCACTGATACATACAAGTCCTGCCAACCGTCGTTGTCGTAGTCGTCAGCTGTAGCGCCTTTGATCATTCCCGTGACGTTGATGCCCGTTTGCGGTCCAACGTCGGTGAATGTCCCGTCGCCGTTGTTTATATAGAGGCGAAAGCTTGGTGTGTCGGCGGGCCAGGCCACCTTGTCACGGACGATCTCGTTGCCAACAAAGAGATCGAGCAAGCCGTCGTTGTTGAAGTCTGCCCAAACCACAGTTTGCGTGGGATAGTTATTTAACAGACCCGCCTCGGCTGTGACGTCTGTGAATGTACCGTCGCAATTGTTCCGCAATAGTGACATGGGATACTGACCTTTATCATGAAGCCAGGCACCTCGCGGGATTAACACATCGATGCAGCCGTCGTTGTTGTAATCCGCCTGCACGATATTCAGACCGCCGGTGATTCCCTTTAGCCCTGCCTGCTCGGTCTTTCGTGTAAATGTCCCGTCGCCATTGTTGTGAAAGTACTCGAGTTGCTCTTCGAGCCCCATGTGCGAAATCATGACATCGAGGTGCCCGTTGTTTTCGAAGTCCTCGACGATGATGCCGCCGGCGCGCCCGAAGGCCGTTAGTCCGCGCGTAGGGGCTACGTCGCGAAACTTGCCGATGTCGTAGTCAGAAGCAAACATTTCAGGTGGCAGCAACCATTGTTTGGGTACGCTATCAGGATAAGTACCGAGCACCATATAAGAGATATTGAGCAGCCACCTGTATAGCAGCGCGTTCTCAGGGTTTGTCTTCGGATCCGCAAGAAGTGCGCCATAGCGCTTCGCAGCTTCCGCGGCCCCCAACTGCTCCTTGTGTACTCCCTCCCCCTGCACCGGGAAGATACAAGCGTCGGAGTTGTGATTCCAGGTACAGTTCTGCAATTCCCCTAGACGGAAGTAGGCAAGCGCCAAATCGGCGTTCAGCGTTTCAACGTCCGAAGCAGGAAGTGAGGGGCCATAGTCCGCCAGCAGCTGTTCGATCGTCGCAATGGCCGCTTCCGATACTCCCCCTCCTATGTATTGCTGGGCGAGCTCGCGCCGAAGGATTAGGCGCTTGATCGGATTCGATTCCACCTTGATGTCAGCTTGGAGACTCGCTATCTTTTTCTCTTGCAGGTCCCAAGGATTGTCCCAAGCTCCCTCATGTTCGGCCAGATATGCGAGTCTCTTCACCATATCGAACCGGTGGTGTGACCACATCAACCAAGCCGATGCTGCCGCCGTTGCCGCAAGCCCGGCGACGATCAGCCATACGAGCGGACGCGCAATAAACCGCTGCCCAAGACTGCTCTGACGACGCTCCAAGCCTGACGGGGGCACAGCCTCCGGCGTTGCGTGCCCGGCGTTTGCCGTAGTCGGTCGCGGTGATCTGCCCGAGCCGTTGCCGCCCTTTGAGCGTCGCCGCGTCATATCAGGAGTTGACTAATAACCTCTCCGGCGGCGCGTATCTTGCGATTGCAAGAAGGGGCTCCGCGGAACTGGTCGGAGGCGGATCCTGAACTTGGCCCGCCACGATCGGCAGAGACAGAATCCAAAGACCTGCAGTTGTAAAGGCGACCATCAGAATGAGCATGGGGAACTGGCTCCAGAGCGCCTTGCGGCTCTCCGCAAAAATCCGCAGAGCTTGCGCGTGAGCCAAGTACACACTAACGATGTGACCGAACAAGATGAGACCCACTTGAGTGTGCCACACGCCGTCAGCCAGCAGAGTGATCGTCTGCTGCTCGAGCTTCGCGGTACCGAACAGGTCCCATCCAACGCCGAATGGGTCGGAAACGAGCGGTAAGAGCCTTGGAGCATCGGTGACGAGCAGTGTGTAGTAATGCGTAATGTTGTAAACGAAGGCAATGGGGACCAACGAATAGGCGAAGTACAACGCAAGCTCGCGTAGCGGCAGAGCCGTTCGCGTGACGAGCTTCATCACCCAGATAAAGAAGAGATAGACCGCGAGGTACACGAATGGAGAGAGCCATAGCATGGCCCATTGCCAGTCATAGTAAAGTCCAACGAAGAACAAATAAGGCCGAGCGATCAACCAAGCGAGTATTGGGTAGATGTTCTTCCAGAACACCTGCACCCACGGCAGCGTCTCATGCACGCCATCAAATGCCGTTGACGAGAGCATGAAGAGAACGAAGACAACGATGCTTGGGTGGTCGGCGGATTCCTCGATCAGTCCCACGAACGGTTGGCGCAAGCGCACGGTCGTCCTTGAGCTTGGCGAAGCGTGGGTTGCATAGGCGACTGGCGAAATCTTGCCAAGCAAACGCAAGAAGACCGCAAAAAACTCGCCGTACCGAAACCAAACATCACGGCCAAACGACGCGGCAGCAACGATATTCAGGGCGCTATAGCTCAATAGGGTGAAACCCAACGTGCGGGGCGTGGTGTGCCCAAACAGCTCAAGCCAGATGAAGCCCATATAAAGTGCGAGCGCCGGGTAGTAGGCCAGCCACGCTGGATACTGAAAGCGGCCCTTGAACGTTCCTGGATGCAATCGCTCAATCCAATCACAAAGGACGCGCCACGGATTGGTAAACGCATACACGTCGCCAATGACAGCAGTAAGGTATGCGAATCCGACGACAAAACCGATCCAAAAAAACGTAAGGCTGAAATTGCTGAATTGATTCGGGGTACCGATGAGTCCCGTCAGGACCGTTAGGAGCAATAGGAAAACGCTTAGACAGCGCATGAAGCTCCGGGCAACGCGTGGCAGCGCGATCGATATCTCAATCGATCGGAAATTCCGTTCGGCACCCTGCACAGTGACAAAGAAGCCAACCATTACGAACGACAGCGCGAGCGCAGCAGATGCGGCGAAGGCGTACATCCAAAATGGAATCGGGAGGTTGTAGATCACCCCCATCGTGTGCGCATCTGCGCTCTCAGCGGCAATGAGAAGAGTCAGCGAACCCAGAATGTGGCCAACGAGACCCATGGCAGATTGAAGGCGACGACGTTAGTTTGGATAGACTTCCAGAGCGCCTAGCTCGATATGAGCCCCGTGTAGTTCCAATCCGAAGTGCCCTGTTCGGGTGGCAGTAAAGGCGAGCGTCGCTGTCTCGCCCGGCACCAAGCGGGCATGCAAGTCGTAACCGTGCAAGTGAATCTCGTCGCTGCGATCAGAGATGATTTTAAGAACTACCTGATCTCCTTCGTGCACTTGCAGTCTGGCGGCGCCCGAGACAACCCTTCCCTCCTTGACGCCAAATTCAAACACCTCTTGACGGACAGGGGACTGCGTCCTCAAGTCTTGTAGACTCGTCGAGCGCCTTTCAGCCGACGGAATGGCGGGGACTACTGTAGGTGACACGTTAGAAGCGCCGTGCGTCGGCTTGAATGCGACCCATAACGCCCCCGTCAGCGCGACCCCTCCGACGATGAACGCTATCGCCTTTCCCGTCATTGCTATGAACCAACAGCTTAACGCTGCGATCCTTCTTGCTCCGGGGTAAAACCATGGGCTCTCAAGACGAGGGCCTGCCCCTCCTCAGACGTGAGTGGGACTTGTTGTGCGGTGGGCTGCCGCGATGGTTGAGTAGGGTTCGCGCCGCCGTTCGCCAACACCCAGATCTCGGCAACGCGATGTCGATTACCGCAGCGTGGATCGCTCACCAGAGACTCGCTGATGCTCCTGGAAGGGACCAACAGGGTAAGCAAATCATCAAGCGGCCGACGTAGATCGGTGCTAACGACGGGATCGCTGGCGGATTCGAAGTGAAGTGTAAATTGAAGCCTTTCCGCGAGACGCTCCAGGACCTTGGACAGCCGAACATTCTGGGCAGTAAGGTGAATTTCGGACGAGCAGGGCGTTCCCTCAATACGAATCTGCTCAACAACCGTCTGGCTGTTGCATACCGATGCGCCACATAGCGTTGCTACCACGAGGCCAACACAACCCAACTCGGCTATGAGCTTGCGACGATCATCCGGCATAGAGAGGATGCAACCCCCAGAGACCTACGGCGATGCGCCCCAATAATAGCAAAGGCCCCGGCAATTGCCTGCCGGAGCCTTCGGAACCGCAACTGCCGTTTCAATCCTCGCCGTCTAGTTCTGCTCTCCGGCCGGGGTCTTGCTTTGTGGGAACGGCCACGCACCGTTGGTGAACTTCAGCATCAGGAAGCCATTATCCTGGCACGTTGTCCAAAGCGTTCCGTTATCAGCGTTCAAGTGAACCTGAGCTGAACACCAATCAGGCCCCCCAGCCCGCCACTGAGCAGTGCTCACGTGGTTCGAGCCGACCGTCGCCGTCGTCGTTCCAGCTGGATTGTAGTAGGCGATTTCCTTCGGATGCGCGGGATCGCGAATGTCGAACACCCGAATCCCGGAATTGAAGTATCCGCAGGCTAGTGTCGTCGCTTTCTGCTTGTTGTCGACGCTGCAATAGTGGCTGCCGTACATGAAGATCCCGAGTCCCGTGAGGTCGGGGATCACGGCATTGCAGTTCGATACCGCATGCGTCTCCAGGCCTAGCTTGGAGATAACCTTAGGCTTGGTCTCGTCGCTGATATCGATGATCCGCGCAAGCGGGAAAGGCGTCAGCCCTGCCTCGCAAGCAATATGCAGGTTCGATGCCTGGGCGAAGCCTGCGGATCCCGCTTCATCGACGAAGACAATGTAAGGTTTGCCTTGGATCTTGATCGGTATGGTGTGCTGGGCACCGGATCCATCCGGCCAGAACAGCTTGCTAATGAGAGGCACCTTGGGATTAGGCACGCGGGCCTGGATTTGGCTCAGATCGTAGATCAACAAGCCGTTATTAGCGTTGGCGTCCGTGCGCGGGATTGGTGGGTTCTGACCGAAGGGCGGCCCACCGAGTGAGACGAAATAGCCACGGTTGCCGTCATCGCTGATTGAAAGTCCATGGACGTTCGCAAATCCAGGCGTCCAGCGCGTGATCAGCTTGGGCGACGTCGGATCCGTCGTATCGACCGCGTAGTATTGACCGCCATTGGTCTGCAGATCGCCACCGTAGTAGGTCAACCCATCGGGCGCCCAGCTGCCTTCGTGTCCGACTACCTTGCCGGGTACTCCTGTTGAACCGTCTGCGTTGCCGACCGCGATCGAAGCCAGCAATTGCGGGTATCGGCAGTCTTGCGAAAGATCGTAGATGTCCACTTGCGGGCCACCGCCCCCATTGCGCCCATTGTCCGCGCCTAATAGCTGCCGCCGCTCATTGACTTTGAGCGACTCCCACGGGTCGAGCATCGATGAAGTCTGCAGATAGCCGTGACGAACTGGGGCGGTCGGATTGGTGATATCAATGACGGGCACCCCGTAGCTGGCCGGATTCCGCGTCGGCACGCTCAACTCTGGAGATGCCGAACCGTGATACGCGCAAACCGTGCCGCCCGGATGGCCGACGGCCTTGCCCTGACCGCCACCTTGACCGATGGCATCTCGGTACTCGGTTGACTGCCAGTTGGCACCATCACCCTTACTTTGGGAGAGCAGTTCCAGGTTGCAATTGAAGCCCTGGAAGCCGGCGGCACGCAGAGCCGCGGGCACCTGGCCTTGCAGTGCGGTCTCGGGATGGTCGTTGGGTCCGCACGTGGCCTTCGGAACGACCAGCGGCAACGAATCCGCGGCTTGATCGGCAGCGGCGACCCCTGAAAACAGAACACCCAACAGCCCAACAGCAAGCAATTCGACAGACGCGTTCCGGAATAGGGACGGCATGAAACCTCCTCGGAGATGGCCCCTTGCAGTTATTTTCTGCAGCTTCGTAACCTAGCTATGATCTCAGCCCGGTGTCAATTCGACCAAGGTCGAAGGTGTAGGACTTACATCCCCGATGATTGACTGGCGAAGCCCTCCGCCTTCGGCCACATGGCAGACCGTGGGCAAGGGGCCCCCATGGTCCGTCCATTGGACCAACGTCGGGCCCATGTGCCTCCGCCTTCGCTTTGGCGTGCCAGCCTCAATTGGGGACGGTACCGAGGCCGGGGTCTGAAGCGCGGCTTGGTCCTCGCGTGCTCCCAGATGCTACAACCCGCCCGGCTGTTACGTTAACATCGCGCGCGGACAGCGCAATGATTTCGTCACGTTTACTCTTTATCGCGGTCGTCCTTGTCATCCCGACGCAGTCCATGGCGTTTGAAGCCGACGTCCACTACGGACTGACGGATTGGCTTGCATTGCAGGCTGGCTTCGATCCTTCTCTGGCTCAGACAATCGCAACAGGCGACCAGCGCGTCGATTCGGGCGACATGCAATTTGTCGACCTTGTCGCGATGTACGCCTGCCTTGGCAAGGACGAGATTGGCGCGCAGCGAGCAGGGAATCACCACTATCCTTCCGAGGGGAAGGTTCCCGGACCGCCCGAAACAAGGGCGGTAAAGCCAGACGGCGGAGCTGCAACGAGAGCAGCACTCGCAGTGCTCAAAATTCCCCCCAACCAGGCGGCGTTTAGGCTGCTACAACTGGGTGAGGCGCTTCACATACTTCAAGATTCGTGGTCGCACCAAGGAATTCCAGATATTCCGCAGTTGGGCGATCCTCCAAGTGTTCCGTGCGACAGCCGCCTGGCATGGGGTCACCCTAAGACGCGCGGCGGCGCCAGCTCACACCGCGCAGATCTGACCATGTACTGGCCAGCGGACACTGTCGCAATGGCGAAAGCTACCTACGAGGTCTTAACGCAATACCCTGCAATCTCTGCGACGCAGCGCAATGCTCGAAAGTGGGATGATATTCGGCCCGAGCTGAACACTTTCATAAAGGCCGCCACCAAAACCGATAAGGCACGTTGGTTTGCTTCGCACGGCGTCGACGACGCCTCATTCCTTGAAGGGATCTCTCTTCCCGACGGTTCGAAGCCATTTGTCGAGCAATGGCCGGGGCGCAAGCTTCCTCCGCTTGCCGCCCCGGAATCACGGCAGCATGCAATTGATCCTGTCTTGCTTGACTTCTACAACCGCTTTTTCGCCCGCTGGGTTGGAACGGAAGACTTCGCAGCCCTCTTCGCCGAGTTCTCGGCGCCGCCGGATGCAAGCCGTGGGTCCTCGCGCAAGGAGCTTGAGGCTCGACTCAAGCTCTGGCGACTACGTGACCATGGTCGCGTCGCTGAACTTGCCCTTTCGCCCGGGCCGTTAACCGCTAACCAGCGCGCAAGCATCGACGCTATTGCAAGACAACCCAATGCGTATGTCCGCTATCCGTCCATTGCATCCGCGTATTTCCCCCTGCTTCCCAGGGGTAACGACGTGTCGCCGTTGCTACCGTTTTTCATCGGCCTGGGTTCATCGCACGATGGACACCAGCAGGCGATCGCAGTAACGAAATTTCGCCACGCACCTTACGACATCGTTGCCATCATCGCAGAGAACGTCAGCGGCAAATGGCGCCTCAAGTCGATCGTATCGACGGTCGATCATTGAGAATCGGCGACTTTCGCGGGGTACCGCATCGAGAGCAGCAAGCCCCAACAGCGACAGCGACGGGCGTATGTCGTAACTCAATGCGCACGGTTGCGTCGTGACGGGGTGGTGTAACCGAGTATATCATCCGAGCACTTGACATCACGCGGCCGCGAAGATGCTAAGTTCCTGGGCCCTGTTTGCGATCTCGTTGGGCTATGTCGTACTGTTGTTCGCGATCGCGTATCTCGGTGACCGAAAGGCGCGCCTGGAGGGGGCGCCTCCTCGCAAGCCATGGGTATACAGCCTCGCCCTCGGCGTCTACTGCACTTCATGGACGTTCTATGGTGCCGTCGGACGTGCCGCGAACAGCGGGTGGGACTTCTTTCCTATTTACCTCGGCCCAATGCTGGTGTTTGTGTTCGGTGCGCCTCTGCTCACACGCATCGTGCGCATTTCCAAGCGTCACAATATAACCTCCATCGCGGATTTCGTCGGCGCACGGTACGGACGACACCAACCGGTCGCGATGCTGATTACGGTAATTGCTGTGATTGGCGTCCTGCCCTATGTCGCTCTTCAGCTTAAAGCTGTCGCGTTTGGGTTCGAGGTTGTGTCAGGCGCCCCAACGTCGCAGGCGTCTTTCTTCCTGGACAATACGATATTCATAGCCGCATTGTTGGCGGCATTCTCAATTCTTTTTGGCACGCGGGAGGTAGTGAGTAGCGAAAACCACCACGGCATGGTGCTCGCAATCGCATTCGAATCAGTGGTAAAGCTGATCGCTTTCTTAGGGGTTGGCTTATACGTCGTATACGGGCTGAGCAACGGCTTTGCCGATTCCTACGAGCACGCGGTCGAACTGGCGCAGTTGCGAGAGCCAATGAGCGACGCCACGTGGCGTTTCGGTTTCATCGCCCAGACTATTCTCGCGGGTGTTGCGATCTTTTGTCTTCCCAGGCAATTCCACGTCGCTGTCGTCGAAAGTACCGCACTGGCCGACGTACGCACCGCGCGCTGGCTTTTCCCGCTTTACCTGGCGCTAATCAGCGTTTTTGTTGTTCCGATTGCTGCAGCAGGACTGCAACAATTCGCAAGTATGCCTGTTGCACGGGATACCTTCGTGCTCGAACTTCCACTGAGCAAGGGGCATGGCTGGCTCGCGCTGGCCGCCTACCTCGGAGGATTCTCGGCGGCGACGAGCATGGTGATCGTCGAGACCATCGCCTTGTCGACGATGTTGTGCAACGAAGTAGTGATGCCGGTACTGCTTCGCTCCGGAGAGCTCAGTCATCGACGCGGGCAGGACGTTCAGCGCTTGATCAAAGGAATAAGGCGTACTGCGATCGTTCTCATCGTAGCCCTTGCATACGTTTACTACCGACTATTCACTGGCCCTGGCACGCTCGCGCAAATTGGCCTGCTTTCGTTCACCGCCGTCGCACAATTTGCACCGAGCATCGTCGGCGGCGTGTTTTGGAAGTCTGGCCGTTACCAGGGGGCGATCGCTGGCCTTGCGATCGGATGGACCGTATGGGCATACACTCTGCTGCTACCCGAACTTATCTCGGCCTTTGGTCCCTCCGAGCTCGTCCAGAATGGCATCTTCGGTTTGACCTGGTTAAGGCCTCACGAGCTGTTTGGCGTGAGTGGAATGGATCCGGTCACCCACGGTGCGTTTTGGAGCCTATTGCTCAATGTGCTTGCTTATGTAGGCGTGTCGCTTCTGGCCGCCCCCTCGTTGCGAGAGCGCCTGCAGGCGGTGCGCTTTCTCGATCAAGCCGCCGAAGCTCCCGCGCGTCAGGATTTGCCTCGCACTTCGGCCACGGTAGGCGATCTCCAGGAGCTCCTCGATCGCTTTGTCGGACAAAACAAGGCGCAAAGCGTCTTTACCGAGTTCGCGACACGTAACGATCGTTCCCCATTGCTAGCGCACGAACGGGCAGACACGCAATTGCTCCGCTTCACGGAGCACCTACTGGCCGGCACTCTCGGCGCAGCCAGCGCTCGGCTAGTGATGGCTTCGATGCTCCGGGGCCGCAATATGCAACTCGAAGAGGTCGTTCGGATTCTCGACGAAACTTCGCAGGTCATCCAATTCAACCGAGAGCTCTTGCGCGCGGCATTGGAGCATCTGTCTCAGGGTGTCAGCGTGGTCGACGGCGAACAGCGGCTCGTGGCTTGGAATCAACGGTATCTCGAATTGTTTCGTTACCCACCGGGGCTTGTTGTCATCGGACGCCCGATCCAAGATTTGATGCACTACAACGCATCGCGAGGATTGCTTGGCAACGGCAACCTCGAAGAAGCCGTGCAGCGCCGTCTGGACCATATGCGAGCGGGACACGCCTATTCTCATATGCGGGAGCTGGCAGGCGGGACCGTTCTCGAGATATCGGGCAATCCGATGCCAGGCGGAGGCTTCGTAACGAGCTATTCGGATGTGACGGCGCACAAGCGCACCGAGCGTGCACTACTCGAATCCAACGAGACGCTGGAATTTCGGGTGGCTGATCGGACGCGCGAGTTGACACTTCTAAATGAGGCGCTGGCACGGGCAAAGGCGGATGCCGACCGAGCGAACTACTCGAAAACCCGTTTCCTCGCAGCGGCGTCCCACGATCTGGCCCAGCCGATTACTGCCGCGCGCCTCTTTACGTCGTCCATCGATCGCGCAAACGTAGCAGCGCCGGCGCAGGCGCTGCTCACCCAAGCTGGCAGGGCGCTCACGACGGCGGAGGGTCTGCTAGCCGGTCTCCTCGACATCTCCCGCCTCGATGCCGGAGCGGAGGAACCACATCTCGAGCATTTCGAGTTGGCGACGCTCCTCGACCAGCTTGCGGCCGAATTCACCGTCCTAGCAAGGGATCGAGGACTGACGTTGCGCGTCGCTCTCTGCCGCCAAGTTGTGTGTTCGGATGAGCGCTTGCTGCGGCGGGTGCTTCAAAACTTTATCTCCAACAGTGTCCGCTACACGCGAAAAGGCCGTGTCCTGATCGGTTGTCGCAGATTGGGCAAAGCCGTGCGTATCGAGGTCTGGGACTCCGGGCCCGGCATTCCGCAGGACAAGCAACAGGAGATCTTCGAAGAGTTCCGTCGCCTCGATGTGTCCACGGTCAATGGGGAACGCGGGCTCGGTCTCGGCCTCGCGATCGCCGAACGCATAGCACGCGTACTCAACTGCCCCCTTTCGCTACACTCATGGCCGGGCAGAGGCAGCGTTTTCGCTATCACCGTTCCTTTAGGAGATCGCGGAGCCATCAGCGCACCGCCGGCGCTCAGTGCGACACAAGGCCCGGATCGCATCGCTGGATCGGTCGTGATGTGCCTCGAAAACGAACCCGCAGTGCTTTCAGGGATCCACGCTTTACTGAGCGAGTGGGGATGCAAAGTCCTTGCTGTCCGGGACCACGACTCGGCTGTCGCGTGCCTTCACGATGGTCGCGAAGTACCGCACTTGTTGCTCGTGGATTACCACCTAGACGGCGGATTGAGCGGCATCTCGGTAGCCGCTGAGCTCCAGTCGCTATGGGGTAGAGCCGTCCCAAGCATCATCATCACGGCGGACCATACGCAGGATGCAAAAAGGGCCGCGGGTACGCGGGGCTACCAGGTCCTACCGAAGCCCATCAAACCCGCAGCGCTGCGAGCATTGATGAACCGCATGATGGTCTGAAATGGCGAACGGGTTATCAATCTGCGTGCTCTTTGCCTGACTGAGTAGCGCCACCGGTCGTGCGGTAGTTCTCACCTTGAAAGAAGCGTTGTGCGAGCAGCGCGGCTTGCGTGCGACGCTCAAGATCCAGTTTTCGCAAGATGATCGTGACGTGCGCCTTAACGGTCGCCTCCGACACGCCAAGATCCAAGGCAATGGCCTTATTGGAATAGCCATCGGCGAGCAGAAGCAACACGCGCAGTTGCTGCGGCGTCAGGCTGGCAATCTGTCGTGCCACCTCGCGGTCACGTCTATCGGAAACCGATGTCGCTTGGACGTAGCCTGAAGGTAACGCTACCTTCCCATCAAGTACCGCACGCAGCATCTCTCCGATCTTCTCGATGCTGGCAGATTTGGGAATGAACCCCGAAGCTCCAAAATCTAGGGCACGCCGAATCATGGCTGGATCCTCGGCCGCCGATACGACGGCGATCGGAATCGTCGGGTATTGCGCACGTAGCTGAATAAGGGCCGAAAAGCCGCGCGAACCAGGCATGTAGAGATCGAGCAGGAGCAGATCGGCATTGGGATGCGCCTGAACCGCTTCTTCAAGGCTTCCCAATGAACCGGCCTCGATGATTGTCGCTCCAGGGAGAAGCTTGCTGACCGCTTCGCGTAAAGCGGCGCGAAAAAGTGGATGATCATCCGCGATGACCAGCGTCGCTGAACCTGGAGTCACGACGGCCAACCCCCCGTGCAGGTTCAGTTTATCTACCGATGTAACAGCTTGATAGTCGACCTTAGTCGTGCTTGGCATTTGCCCTCCAGCACCTTAGCCCACTACATCCGCTTCGTATTCCGGTCGGCGCCGGCGCAGCGGACAAGTCTGTGCTACCCCAATTGCGCATACGACAGTATTCGACTTTCGGCGAATGCACAAGCCATCGACTTTTGTCGAATGTACATCCTGGTTCGACTCAGAACAGATTCGCTAGTCAGTCTCTGAACTGCTCTCACAGGCTGTCGGTAGCGTTTCGCGGTTTGCCGCCTCGGCCTCCGGTACGCCGCCAGGCGCGCAAACCGCAACGACGGCAGACCATCCATCGGCCCGTCGCCCTGGGCGGTGGCTCGTCTCCGTATCGCTATAATCTGGCCCTCTTACCAGGTCCCAAGGGCTTCATTCATGCGGTTATGTCCATCATGGTTTGTCGTCGTGCTGGGCATCGCCATTGGGGGTTGCACGCCAGACACAAAGGATTCAGCGAACACGCGAACCCCTTCGCACGAAATGTTTGTGGATGCAACTGAATCGTCCGGGGTCCGCTTTCAGCACTTCAACGGCAGGAACGGTGAGTTCTACTATCCGGAGATTATCGGTTCCGGGGTCGCTCTGCTCGACTATAACAACGACGGGAAGCTAGACATCCTGGTTCTGCAAGGCACGCCACTCGGCCCTGGCGCATACCCCGACGCCCCTAGAGAGGCATGTGCAGCTCGCCTGTACCGCAATGATCTCGTAGTGAATCCCGATGGGTCGCGCATCCTGAAGTTCACCGATGTCACCGAAAGCTCCGGGCTCTGTTCACGCGGATACGGCATGGGGGTCGCAGTCGGAGACTTCGACAACGACGGCTGCGTCGATGTCTTCATCACACACTTCGGGGCGCCGAATCAGCTGTTCCACAATAACTGCAACGGAACGTTCACCGACGTAACCACAAAAGCCGGCGTGAGAGGCAACGGGCACTGGGGCGCTAGTGCGACATTCTTCGACTACGATCGCGATGGGTTTCTCGATCTCTTCGTCACAAACTACGTCGATTATCACATCGAGAACAACCAGAAGTGCTACGCGAGTACGAGTGCACGCGACTACTGCGCGCCGTCCGCATACAAGCCGGTTCCGGGAATTCTTTACCATAACCGCGGCGACGGCACGTTCGAAGACGTCTCCGTCAAATCAGGAATCACGCGTGCGTACGGCGCAGGCCTGGGCGTCATGGCCGTGGACTTGAACGGTGACGGATGGCCCGATATCTATGTGGCCAATGACGGGAATCCAAATCAGCTGTGGATCAATCAGAAAGACGGTACCTTCAAGAATGAGGCCGAGATCCGTGGCTGCGCAGTCAACGCCGACGGCGTTGCCGAAGCGGGCATGGGCGTCGACATCGCCGATTTTGACGGCAACGGAACCGAGGACATTTTCCTCACCCATCTGACCCGGGAGAAGAGCACGCTGTTTTTCAACCGCGGCGACGGTTATTTCGAGGATCGCAGCATCGAAGTTGGTGTAGCGGCGCCGAGTATTCCATTCACAGGTTTTGGGACAGTGTTCTTCGACTACGATAACGACGGCTGGCTCGACATCGTCGCCGCAAATGGCGCGGTGCACCTTATCGAAGAACTGAGGACGCCGCAGGACCAATATCCCTTGCAGCAGAGAAACCAGCTATTCCGGAATCTCGGGAATGGTCACTTCGAAGACGTTACCGCCTCCGCAGGCAAGGTCTTCCAGCTACTCGGCGTCGGACGAGGGCTGGCGGCAGGCGATCTCGACAACGATGGCGGTACCGATCTTATTATCAGCAACAACAACGGCCCTCTGCGAGTGATCTTGAACAAAGTCGGTGCCACGAATCCTTGGCTTGGTTTACGACTGGTCACGGGTAAACGGGACGCTTACGGCGCAAGAGTCGAAATCCAGAGACCGGGGATGCCCACTTTGTGGCGTCGGGTGCGCGCCGACGGAAGTTATCTTTCTGCGAACGATCCGCGCGTTCTGGTCGGTCTAGGCCAGGTGACCAAAATTGAGAAGCTTGTGGTTCATTGGGCGGACGGCAAACAGGAATCCTTTCCCGTCCCGCCCTTGCGGCAATATACGACCCTTGTCGAGGGCTCAGGGCTGAAGGAAGCCGGCAAGTGACGCAGGCGTTGCACCGCTGGGTCATACGTCTGCTGATCCCGACGTTTGTTGCTGCCTGCGTCGGGTCGTGCGGTGTAGCTCAGCGTCCCCTGGTTCCGGTCCCGCCTCCGAATACGACCGGTCTCGAGCCGTCGGTGCTTGCAGCCCTCGGACGCGCACAAGAGGGATTGGAGCGGGTTGCGGCGGGAAAGCCCAGTGCCGTTGAATTGAGTAACGCATACGGCGAGTTGGCCATGACCTACCACGCGCACAGCTTGGTACCCTCGGCGGAGGCTGCGTATGCGAACGCGCGCGCGCTCGCTCCACGCGACAAGCGATGGCCGTATCTTCTCGGTCATTTGTACAACGACGCCGGGCGGTTGCCGGAGGCTATTCTCGCATTCGAAGCTGCTTTGGAGATCGACGGCAATGACGCGCCTACGCTTCTGTCTCTGGGCGAGGCTTACCTGCAGCACGGAGACTTCGACAAAGCTCGAACGATGTACAAGCGGCTCGAGGCCAATGCCGATGCGCGCGCTGCCGCCTTGACCGGGCTTGGCAAAATAGCGCTGGCGAAGCATGAATACAGGGAAGCGGCTGACGATCTTGAGGCCGCCCTTAAATTGTCGCCAGGAGCGACTCGTCTGCGCCAGCCGCTGGCAGTGGCCTATCAAGGTCTAGGAGAACGTGCCAAGGCACAGGAAAGTCTCCTGCAGTATGCCCCCGACGGCGCCGAACCCGAGGTGGCAGATCCGCTTGCAGAGGCTCTTGGCGCGAAAGTCGCGGCGTCGCGCGTGTTGCTGCGCCGGGGGCAGCGCTTCGGCAAGGCGGGCCGCTTCGATTTAGCGGAGCCAGCGTTTCGCGCCGCGGTCGAGGCAGATCCAAACAACGCGGAGGCTCTCGCCAACCTCGGCATCTCGCTTGCCAACCTCGACCGTCTCGAGGAGGCGCAACAGCGTCTAACAGAGTCACTCGCCAAGGATGACTCGCTTGCGCTGGCGCACTTCAGCCTCGCCGTCGTTCTTGACCGTCAGGGACTCGACAAAGCGGCAGCGAAAGAATACATGGCCGCGCTCGATCACGACCCTGCGAACTTGCAGGCGCGTGTCTACCTCGCCGACGCAAAGATGCGGATGGGCCTTCCTGAAGAGGCGGCCAAGCTCTATCGGCAAGCCCTGGAACGCTCGCCAAACTCCACGCGGATGGAGCTTTCGTTGACATTCGCGTACATAAAGGCGGGACGCTTTATCGAAGCGCGGAAGGTGCTAGAGGCGGCGCTCAAGCAACAACCAGGAAACCCGGAAATCATCAACACACTCGCGCGTGTGCTGGCGACTGCGCCGGCGACGCCAGTTCGAGACGGCCCGCGGGCATTGGACCTCGCAAAAGCTCTCTTTGCGTCGACGAAGAATCCCGAGGTCGGACAAACCTACGCGATGGCATTGGCTGAAACTGGAAAATTCGAAGAGGCTGTTGTGCTGCAGAGAGAAACGATCATCGTCCTCGAGCACATGGGCAGAACCCAAAAGAAACCCTTTCTCGAGCGCAACCTCGCCCAATACGTTGAGCACAAACCCATCAGGCAGGGCTGGGCTGCGGACGATATCGTTTTCCAGCCTCGAAGTCCGGCGGCCCAACTAGTCAGGGCGCCCTCTTGACTCGAATTGTCGTATCTACCGCACCGTTATTTTTGAACAGTCGCAGCGATGTACTACAGATACAGTCCCTCGCGTTGCAAGTCATGCTCGATCGGCTTGGCCGGGCTCATGCTCGCGCGGGCGTGACCATCTGGCCCGAGTCGATGGGAAGCGAAAGGATCCACAAGCCGGCCGTCGTTAACAACACCATTAGCACGAGCATCGGTGTCTGGCTCAATGCGGCGTACCGTCGGTCCGGAAAAACATTTAGCGCTTCCACATGCGCTAGGTAGACGCTGACAATGTGACCGAAGAGAATCAATGCGACCTGAGTGTGCCACACTAGGCCGGCGTCAAGGATGATCGGATCACGAAACAAGCTGCTTGTTCCGAACAGGTTCCAACCGAGATTGAACGGGTCGGAAATCATGCGCACGATCTGTAAGCCCTGAGACACGAGTTCGCCATAGTAGTGCGTCATGTTGTATACGAAGGCGATTGGAATCAGGGTGAATGCGAAGCGAAGCGCGAGCGTGCGCAGATGAATGGTGCTATTAGCAAGCGTCTTCGCTAGCCAGATCAAAAGAAGATAGATCGCCAGATAGATCAGCGGCGACAGTACAAGCATCGACCACTGCCAGGCGTTATAGATGCTCAGGAAGAAGAAATACGATCGGTCGAGGCGGGCCGCAAGGATCGGGTAGATATGCCTCCAAAACAGTGATACCCACGGCTGCGTGAAGTGGACACCGTCAAACGCAGTCGAAGAGAGCATGAATATGACGAACACGAGCAAGCTGACATGGTCAGCATGAACCTCTAGCAAGCCAATGAACGGGCTTCGCGCCCGGATCAGGTAGCTTGGATCTGAGTCGCGCGTCCGGATATATTCCAGCGGCGCCATCTTTCCGATGAGGCGGAAGAAAACGGAGAAAAGCTCGCCGTACCGGAACCAAGCTTCCTTTCCAAACACCCATGCAGCGGTCAGATTCAGGCCGGTGTAGATCAGAAGGATTGCCGAGAGTGTCCACGGCTGGATCTGTCCGAACAACTCGATCCAGATGAATGCCATATAAAGCGCGAGTGCCGGGTAATAGGCCAGCGCCTCCGGGTATCGAATTTGCCCGCGGAAGGCAGCCGCGTCGAAGCTCTCGATCCAGTCGCAGAGCTTCAGCCACGGATTGATCAGAGCGTAGATGTCGCCGACCAGCACGGTGGCATAGGTGAGGCCCAGGCCAAAGACAATCCAGAAGAACGTCATGCCAAAATTGGCCAAGATGTTCGGAGCACCACGCAACCCGGTTGCAACGGTGAGCAGCAGGCAACAGACGCTCGCCCAGGCTCCGGCTCCAACCAGCCATCTGGGTATGTGAGCCTGAAGCGTACTCCGGCCGTTACTTGTCGAAGAACTAAAGACCGCGGAGCGCGAAGGCGCCGCTCCAAGTACGTACGCGACGACAACGAACGATGCCACGAGGGCTCCAGCGGCCCCGGAGGCGTACATCCCGAACGGTATCGGCAGATTGTAGATTGCGCCCAGCACGCACCCGGCGGCGCCCCCGGATAGCAGCAACAAGAACACCGTCAACGCGGGTACGACCAGCTTCCTCATGCTCTATCGTGGATAGACTTCCAGCGCGCCCAGTTCAAGCCCAATCCTGTGGAATTCGAAGGTGAATCGACCGGTTCGACTGGCGGTGAATTTGAGCACCGCGGTCCTTTCGGGCGACACTTGCATTTGCAGATTGTATCCATGCAAGTGCAATTCATCTGTCGTATCGCTGGTAATCCGTAACGTCACCTCGTCGCCTTGATGCGCTTGCAGAACCGCGGGCTCCGACACTCTCTTGCCCCCTTTCACTACGATGTCGAAGACATTCGGTCGGGCATACAGCACGCTCACCTGAGCCGGTGGTGGATCATGTGGCTGCGACGAAGACGGCGGTGGAGAAGCGGGCTGACCGTCTGCGGCACTTCGCTGCGATGGCGCAGCCGACGGCGGAGGCTTGAGCAGGGCGTATGCGGCTCCGAGGAGCAACGCCCCCACGACCACGGGAAGTAGGAATTTCGCCTTCATATGCAATCGTCCGACGTCTCGCGGCTGCGGTTCGCGACTATATCGTGATTTACCACCGCCTGCTATTGGAGGTCGTCGAATTTGCTTTTTTCGGCAAACGCCGTACGACGTCCCAGTTGCGATCTATTAACCACGGTCGGTAGCGTCGGCGCCTCGCCGTTCCCGATCGCTTTCGTCAACCGCTTGCGCGGCGAGGCACGGAAGACTATGCGCTTCGGATAGAATCATCGACCGACTGCGCGAGAATACAGCCGTTGACATTGAATTTGATCGCCGTGCGAATGGGAAAACGGTCAAATACGGCTCGTGCGACAATGGCCGTCAGAGCCTGCCTCTGCATGTCCATGGCCTTATGTGCACCTGTGTCTGCGGCTGACAGAATTTCCATCGCGCGTATCGACTGTGACACCGGTGTGCACCTCGTCGCTCATGCCGTCCCGCTACCCGCGCTACTGGAGCGTCTCTCGCAGGTGCTCGGCTTCCAGCTTCAACTGATGGGCTCCAGCGACTCGATCATTGACGTCGACATCGCGAGACACCCCCCCGAACTCATCGCTAAGCTGTCAGCGGTCGATAACATCATCGTCAGTCAGACTCCCGATCCGCGCTGCCCGGGGCGCTTCCGCATATCTAAGGTGTGGCTCCTATCGAAAGTCCCTGGAGAGTTGCAGCGTCCCGCTGCCGAAGCTGCGTCGGCTCCGGCGATGAGCGAAGCGGAGAAACAGCAGATCCGGGAGGCCGATAATGCCTACAGGAGGGCTCATGGAATGCCGCCTCTTTCCGACTGACACGTGTCACGTTCCCGGGGCCCCTTTTGTCGAGTCAAGCGGCTTGGCGCGGCCTTCCGCGCGATGAGTCCTGCCGCTTCTGCGGCAAGGCGGTTGCGCTTTCCCATTCGACCTTGGTCGAATAGTCACTCGCGTCGGTCTGTGATATTTAGACCCTGCTATGCCTTGTAGGACGTGCACACGCCGACGTCCCCGGGACGGAGGAAGCGGTTCGACAAACAGCGACTTGCCATAGCGGACCGTTCGCGGCGGCATACATCGAGGAGGGACACCATGGGCAATACAAGGGACCTAGCTGGTTATGCAGGGTTGTGGCGGCTTGGTCTGACCGCTACTGGATTGTTACTGCTGGGCACGCTATGGGGTTGCGGCGGTGGGGGCGGGTCTTCTGCGCCACCGGCACCGCCGGCCCCGACGGGGGTCGTCGCTAAAGCCAGCTGCGGCCCGGGCGACAGCCCTGAGTCAGCGCTGCAGGGGCAAGTGCCGGCCGCGCTGAGAACTCCCGGGACATTTAAGGGGTTCAGCTGCAATTTGCAGCTCGTCGGGCAAAGTCGTGGTGACGGCGCAAGCTGGCAGCATGCTTGGTTTGTCGACAGTGCCGGTCATCAATGCTCTTACTACGACACGGCGTCGTCGACGGTAAATCGGACCCATGTCGGGACGGTGGCCATTGACGCGACCAATCCGGCGGCTCCAACTCCGACCGCATATCTCACGACTACCCCGATGATCGATCCGTGGGAGTCGCTAAAAGTCAACGACCGGCGGCAGTTGCTGGGTGCAGTCAACGCCCTGAACGGCAACGGTGGTCCGGAAATCGACCTCTACGATATCTCGGGCGACTGCAGGACTCCAAAGTTGCTTGCGAGCTTCGCGGTAGGGACGGGCGCCGATGGCGGGTTCGTCGCTCCCGTACGAGGACACGAAGGCGCGTTTGCACCAGACGGGCTCACGTATTACGGGACCAACCTGGGGGCGGGCTACGTCTATCCGATCGACATCACCAACCCGGCCAAACCGAAGCTTTTGAACTGGTGGTTTACCCCCCTCATTCAGCTCACACACGGGATGTCCTTCAGCGAGGACGGCAATCGCGCCTACTTCACGTTGTTCGGTTCCGGCGATTCGAATCCTGCGGGCACCCCGGTTACCAATGGGATCGTCATCGCCGATACGAGCGAAATCCAGGCGCGCAAACCCGACGGACAGATTAGAGCAATTCGCGTGTTCACCTGGGGAAGCGGCAGTGCGGCGCAGCACACCATTCCGGTGAAGATTGCCGGCAAGCAGTACTTAATCGGCGTTGACGAAGGGGGGGCCGGCGGCAACAATCTGGCCGGCTGGCAGAGCGCTTGTGCAGCAGGATCGCCTCCATGGAACATGGCGCGCATCATCGACCTTAGCGACGAGCAAAACCCGGTCGTGGTGTCGGAACTGAAGCTCGAAATGAACACCGCTGCCAACTGTGCCAAGGTGATACCTGACCTTGCCGGCCTCTCTGGGTTCACTTACGGAAGTCACTATTGCAGCGTCGACAACAAGCAGAGCACGACGACTCTGGCTTGCGGTTACTTCGAATCCGGCATCCGCGTCTTTGACATCCGCGATCCGGTGCATCCGAAGGAGATCGCATACTTCAACCCACCTGCAGTGACGACGCCGAGTCCTGGATCGCAGAACAATCGAACTACAGCCGCAGGTCGGCCCGACCATTGTTCGGCTCAGGTCCGACTGGACGCGTCAACCGGGATGCTATACACCACGTGTCAGGACAACGGCTTCCTGGCTCTAAAGTTCACCAATGGAGTCTGGCCCTTCCCTGGAGTGACTACCCCGCCAGGGCAACAGAACTGATGAGCTAGGCAGACGTAGGTCGCGATTGGAAAGCCCCGACGGAGTGCCGTCGGGGCTTTTTTGACACTGTCGAGCCGCAATTTCGTCCGCTTGTGGAGGGGGCCTTGCTTGGGACGCAGGCAGAAGAGGTCGCTCGCTTCCGGGACACTCTCGTCGCCGAAGATAATGCAGTTCGGGCTTGCCATTCGATGCGATGCAACGAGACGACGGTCCGCTGCGATCGGACTAGCCTTGGCCGGAGTCGGCGGGATCCATGTTTCTCCGCTTAGATTCGGATACGACAAGGACGTCTACGAAAGGCTTGATAGTTCCCTACGGATCCATGTCCGGGTTTCACCGCACGCGGCAGTACTAGAGCGAATCCGCCGGTTCGCGAGGTAACCGCCGCGGAGAACGTGTCGAGCAAAGCCGGAGGCTTGTGCATCCGTAAAGATCGTACTCGGGAATCTTGCCACGACTCTTTTTTGTGCTTCCCTGCGGGTGACCCACACCGCCGCACCGTAGCGTGGGCTTGCAGCGGACGCCGGGTTAACGGCGTGCTCGTTCAACGTTGGCCTTCGGGCACCTCGACAATCTCGTGGTGCGCAACTACGTCTTCCTCCTGGGGTCGTTTTTATCAGCGGATCGACCTTGATGGCGCTGCATCTTCCGCGACAGCTCGTAACAATCACCAGGAGGAGCAGGAGACTTCTGGAACACCTTTCGACGATTGCCAAGTGGACAAGAGGCTCGACCTTGGCCAAACTAGCGGCCCTGTGGGCAATGGCCTGGCGAACCGCTCATCAAGCTCGAGTCTTGGAAATCGGTCACAAGCCGGCCGTATGCGCCGTTCGATGTCCCGAGCATCGGCTCATCCGTCTCGCGTTATGACTCTCGGGTCCCGCCTTGATCCGGAATCAAACTGCTCTCTGCTGCATGCAGCTTTAGCATGGCAATCGCTTGCACTAACGGGGCGACTTCTCAGTCCGCATGGAACGACATTGCGTCGTCGGCTTGGGCGCTTGCTCGCCGCAGGGCTCATCCTTGTTTCCAGCGGATGCACCAAGACTGCAAGCGTTCCAGCGCCTTCATCGAGCGAGTACCAGAAGGCCATTGCGGCCTTCTACGTAGGCTTAGCCGCTTTGCAAGTGGGAGACGACGCGCGCGCTGACACAAGCTTTGCGACGGTCACTCAGCTTGCTCCATCAGAGCCGGCTGGGTGGGCTAACTGGGGCGTGCTCGCGATGCGTCAAAGAAATTTCGATGCCGCCGCTCAGCGCATCGAACGCGCCCAAAATCTGCTGCCGCAAGACGGCCACATTTACAACCTGTTGGGAATGCTTGAACGGAGCCGGGGCCGTTCCGAGCAGGCTATCGCTAACTTCCGGAAAGCCTCCGAGCTCAACCCAAGGGATTTGCGCAATACCTATGCGCTTGCGCAAGAGATTGAAAGGCAGGGCGGCCCCCACAGCGATGCCAAGTTTCAGCAAGCAATCGAGCGAATTCTAGCCATCGATCACGACAACTTGGCTGCTCAGCTGGAACTCAGCCGTATCGCGGCGAAACGCGGAGACGTCGCAACCCTTCAATCGGCGATAACCCATCTTGCCGCCGCAGCATCGTCCTGGCCGCCGAGCGTACGGGAGCAGCTAAATGCATTGCAATCTGCCGCCAATGGAACCGACTTGCGATCGGTCGCCACGCGAACGACCTTCCTGCGCAACGTGTTGTGGGAGGTTCCGGAATTTCGCCGAAGCTTTGCGAAACTAAAAGCACCGCCTGGAGAAGAGTTTCAGCCCTACACTCACTTCCTGGTTCTGGCATCGCCGATCTTCAAGCCCGCACCGGCCGACTCAGCACTCCGATTTGACGTCCAACCGATCGCGGAGGCCGACGATGGTCGCTGGAGCTGGATCGGAGCAATTCAGCTCGGCAGTGCTGGGCCACCAACGGCGGCATGGGCAAATGCCAAGGAATTTCATTTAGCCGGCGGCGTTACGCTTCCCTTTCCCAGTGGCCGTTCTCGGGCGCCGCCATCTCCGGAAGGTATCTTGCAACTTGACTTCAACTATGACTTTAAGACGGATCTTGTCTTTGCCGGTGAGGGCGGCGTCCGACTCTTTCGACAGGAAAGCCCGAACCAGTTCACGGATGTGACCAGCCAAACCAAGTTGCCGCGAAAGGTGCTTGACGCCCCATATACGGGAGCCTGGGCCGCCGATATAGATGCCGATGGCGACCTCGATATTGTGCTTGGGTCAAGCGAGGGCAGCCCTGTCGTGCTCCGAAACAATGGTGACGGTAGTTTCGCGCCAGTCTATCCCTTTGCTGGGATCTCCGGGCTACGCCAGTTTGCGTGGGCCGATCTCGATGGAGATGGAAATCCGGATGCGGTGATAGTCGATAGCGCTGGCCGGCTGCATGTGTTCATCAACGAAAGGCAGGGCAAGTTTCGAGAACGCGATGTGCCAGCGACACTCGGGGTTGTCAAAGCAATCGCGATCGTTGACGCAAATCACGACGGCCTGTTCGCAATCATCGCGGTGCAAGCGGACGGGACTGTGACGCGCTTATCTGGTAACGACACGGGAGATAATTGGAACGTTGCAGAGATCGCCAAGGTCCCCGAGGCGGCCAAGTATCTAGCAACCGATGTCCGCCTGCACGTCGGTGATCTCGACAATAATGGAGCGGTCGACCTCTATCTCGCCCCGGTTGTTTCTGCAGGGGAAACTGATCGCCACGGCGCATTGATCTGGCTTGCGGATGAGCAAGGGCGGTTCACACTGGTTGGCGATCCCGCGGCACCCGATTTAGTTTTTGACGCAGCGGATTTAAACGGAGACGGCAAGCTGGACCTGCTTGGCCTTTCCCTGGGCGGCAAAGCGCTGCGTGCGCAAAATCGCAACGCGAAGAACTACCACTGGCAAGTCGTGCGACCGCACGCGGCACAAGCTTTTGGTGACCAGCGCATTAACCCATTCGGCATCGGAGGAGCGGTGGAGATTCGGTCGGGGCTTCTTTCGCAAAGGCAGCCGATTACAGGACCACAGGTTCATTTTGGGTTAGGGGAGCAGGCGAGTGCCGACGTTATCCGGGTTCTCTGGCCGAATGGCGTTGCCAGTGCCGAGTTCGGAGTGAAAGCAGACCAGGATGTCCAGACCGACCAACGGCTCAAGGGGTCGTGTCCGTTTCTTTTTGCCTACAACGGCGAGAAGATGGATTTTGTCAAGGATGCAGTGCCTTGGGGTTCAGCGATCGGATTGCGCATCAATACGCTTGGTTCAGCCGAGGTTGCCGCGACAGAGGAGTGGTACAAGATCTCCGGCAGTCAGCTTGCGCCCCATGATGGTTATTACGATCTGCGATTCACAGCCGAGCTATGGGAAGTCTACTACTACGACTATCTTGCGCTGATGACCGTCGATCACCCAATGGGAACCGAGATCTATGTGGATGAACGATTCGTCATTCCCCCGGCAAAGCTTGCTATCACTACGGTCGAGGGACCGCATAAGGTTGCGCGCGCGGTCGACGACACCGGTCAGGACGTTACGGACATCCTAAGCAACGTCGATGGCAGAGCGGTAGACAGTTTTGGCCATGGTCAATATCAGGGTGTAACCCGGGACCACTATCTAGAAGTCGATCTCGGACAGAACGCGTCGACGAGCGGACCGCTCTATCTCATTGCCCACGGATCAATTTATCCGACCGACTCATCGATTAACGTAGCGCTAAGCCAGGGCAATCGCTGGCGTGCCCACGGCCTGTCGCTCGAGGTCCCCGATGGACACGGCGGGTGGGTCGTTGCTCGGCACAACCTTGGCTTCCCGGCCGGTCGGAAAAAAACCATCCTTATCGATCTTACCAACGTCTTCCGTCCGGGAACGCAGCGTCGCCTGCGGCTGGTCACCAACCTTGAAATTTACTGGGACGCCATTGAATGGGCGCGCGGACTGCCCGAGACTCCCGTCAAAACCGAGCTCATTCACCCCTCGATGGCGGATCTGCATTATCGTGGCTATTCGGTGATTAACCGAGCACCTTCCGGGGGCGTCGAGCTACCGGACTATGCACATCTCGCCGGGACCAAGCAGCGCTGGCGTGATCTGATCGGGTACTACACGCGATACGGTGACGTGCGCGAGCTTTTACAGCACGTTGACGACAGGTACGTCATCATGAACTCGGGCGACGAGCTCGCCTTGCGCTTCCCCGAATCAGTTCCACCGTCGGCGGGCTGGGTGCGCGACTTTGTTATTGTTGGCGACGGCTGGATCAAAGACGGTGACTACAACTCCAGCTTTTCTAAGACCGTCCTGCCTTTGCCGCATCACAGCGAACGAAGCTACACGACGCCGCCGGGAAAGCTGGAGGATGAGTGGACCTACCGGCAGCACCCCGAGGACTGGCAGCGCTATCACACCCGCTATGTCACTCCGGACGTCTTTACGAATGCGCTGACTAACTGGGCCACGGAATGACGGAACCTTCGATCGTCAGACGGAGGATCCTGCTCTCGCTCTTCTTTGCAGGATTGCTCGCCACACCTGTCGTCATTAAACGGATGCCAGCGCGCCACTCCAGTGCTTCTGGAGCCGATACTAAATCCGCCGCACTAGGCCGCTACGGATTCTTCTTGGAAGAGGTTTCGCACTCCGCGGGCATTGACTTCGTACACCATGCACCGACTTTGGATCGCAAATTGGACGCGATCATGCCGGAAGTGGCCTCGATGGGTGCTTCCGTTTCAATCGTCGACTACGACCGCGACGGATGGCCCGACATCTACGTGGTCGACAGCCGAGAGGGCGGCAAGAATGCGCTCTACCACAACCTACGTGACGGTACGTTCAAAGACGTCGCCGCGGAGCTGGGGATCGCCGACGTCAACCAAGCCGGCACTGGCGTATCCATGGGCGCGGTATGGGGAGATTACGACAACGACGGTTATGAAGATCTATTCCTGATCAAGTGGGGTCGGCCAGAGCTCTATCACAACGACCGAGGAAAAGGCTTTACTCGGGTGACGGAACAGGCGGGGCTCCCTCCCTGGATTAATGCCAATACAGCGGTTTGGTTTGACTACGATGGCGATGGGCTCCTCGATCTTTTCATAGGCGGCTATTACTCGCAGGACTTAGACCTCTGGCATCTGACTACGACCAAGATCATGCCGGATAGCTTCGAATACGCGAAGAACGGTGGTCGCAAATACCTCTTCCACAACCTCGGCAATGGAAGGTTCGAAGAGGTTAGCGAGAAACTGGGCATTAACAGCGATCGATGGGCGCTCGCTGCGGGCGCGGCAGACCTTCGCGGTACCGGTCGCCCGGATCTGTTCATCGCGAATGACTACGGCGTATCCGAGCTCTACTTTAACGATGGAACGCGCTTCCACGAAGTCGGTGCGCAAACGGGAATCGGGTTCGCCCCAAAGAGCGGCATGAACGTCGCGTTCGGTGACATTCTCAATCGCGGACGATTTGCTGTTTATGTCTCAAATATCTCCGAAGAGGGCATTCTCATTCAGGGCAATAACTTGTGGATGCCCAAGGAAGGAACGACTGGGGAAGATCTGAAATACGAGAACCTCGCCCGCGACTTCGGCGTTGAGCTTGGTGGCTGGAGCTTTGGTGCTCAGTTCGGCGATCTCAACAACGATGGCTACCTGGATCTGTTTGTTACCAACGGCTACATTTCATTGGACCGGAATAGGAGCTACTGGTACGACTTTGCCAAGGTCGCCGGAGGTAATAGTTCAATTATTGGCGATGCCATGAACTGGCCTGCATTCGATGGCCGCAGCCTTGCTGGTTATCAAACAAAGCGTGTATGGCTGAACGACGGGGCCGGTAAGTTTGTCGATGTCGCCCAGGCGGTTGGTGTCGGCGAAACATACGATGGCCGCTCGGTGGCTTTTGCCGATCTATGGAATCGAGGTGTGCTAGACGTCGTCGTTGCCCATCAGAGGGGACCGCTGCTGGTTTATAAGAACACAGTCACGCCGGAGAATGCCTGGATCGAGTTCGAGTTTGAGGGGACGAAGAGCAACCGCAGCGCGATCGGTGCACAAGCAATACTCTATTGGAACGGTCAGCAACAGGTTCAGGAGGTATCGGGTGGCTGCGGCTTCGCTGCCCAGAATCAGCGACGGTTGCATTTTGGACTTGGAAAGAACGAGCGTGTAGACAAAGTCGTCGTGCGCTGGCCATCCGGCCAAACACAAACTATCGATAAGCCAGCCGTTCGGCAATTGCACAAGTTCAAGGAGCCGGCATGACCGAACGAGTGGTCCCACCCCTGGCGCCACCCCCCGCGCCACGCGGTTGGAGATCGCTGCTAAGTCTCGATAACCGCTATCTCGCGCCTGGGCTCATAACGTGCATTCTAATCGCCGGGCATCTGTCTTTCGGCATCCTGGAGAGTTACGAAAAGACTGCGCTGGCCATTGCCACGAGCATTCTCGTCGAGATGGCGCTCGGTCGCATGATCTACGGCAAGTGGCCTCATCCAGCGAGCGCCTACATTACGGGCATCAGCGTCGGGATTCTGATTCGTTCCCCTGCGCTTTGGCCATACGGTCTGTGCAGTGCCCTTTCTATTACCTCCAAATACGTGTTGCGCGTTAAGGGCAGGCATCTCTGGAATCCGTCCAATTTCGGCATCTGCGCGATGCTATTTCTCGCCGGCGATACAGTGGCCAGCTTGAGCATTCAGTGGGGAAACTACCTTTGGCCGATGATCGTCATCTGGGTATTGGGATCGATCATCATCTGGCGGCTTCAGCGCCTCCACATCACTGCCACTTACGTCGTCGCCTTCTTCCTTTTCGCGTTGTTACGCAGTGCAATAACAGGTAGCCCCTGGCAATCGGAGATCGCCCCAATTACTGGGCCGATGTATCAGCTATTCATCTTCTTCATGATCACGGATCCGAGGACGACGGTACGGTCCAAACTCGGGCAGTGCATCGTCGTTTTCGCGGTGGCGTCGCTCGAAACCATTCTTCGACTGAACGAGATCGTCTATGCGCCTTACTACGCCCTATTCGTCGTTGGGCCGACGGCCCTGCTTATTGAGCTGTGGTTAGACTCGAGAAGGGCGCGAGCAGCCGAACGCCTCGCCGCAGGCTGATCAACAATGCCTGCCGCGTGGACTCTTGGCGAATGGCCGAGGCTGCGGACTGCAGGGTAGAATTCGAGACCGTTTTCCGCGGTGGCCGCATCCAGCAGGCGAAATTAATCCGCGCTGGGAATCGTGGATGGGTGCGGCGGCAACAGAGGATTGCGCATGAGTGTCGAGTGCCGAACGACGGCGTATTTTCTTCACCGCCGACTAGTCCTTCGCAGCGGCGCGGTCATGATCGCTGCGCTTGGGTCACGAGCCCGAGCTCAGGCTAGTCCCAGGCCTCTGCTCGTTGGAGGGCTTCCGGTCACGTGCAACCTTACGTTGCCGGTCGCATGCGCAGCTTCCTCGGCTGACAATGGCACGCAAACGAAAGGGGCTCTTTTCGAGTTCAGCAAATACAGCGGGTGGCCAGAAATCAAGGAATCGTTGATGACGGGGCGGATCAAAGCGGCCTACATGTTAGCGCCGCTGATCATGGACCTCGCGGACAGCGCGATACCAGTCAAAGTCGTCTCGCTTGGACACCGGTCCGGAGCCGTCATCATGGTACGCACGGACTCGGCGTACAAGCACTTCAAGGATCTAACAGGGAAACGTGTAGCGGTTCCCAGCCGCTTTGCCGTGGACTACCTATTTCTTGGCAAGATGCTCGCCAAGGAGGGGATGACGGTGAAGGACGTGCAGGTGGTTGAGATGGCTCCTCCCGATATGCCCGCCGCGCTCTATGCCAAAGCGGTGGACGCCTATGCGACTGGAGAGCCCTTCGGCGCGGTCGCGCAGCGAGCTGGCTATGCAAGACCGCTAACCATGACCCGAGACGAATGGCCCAATTACATCTGCTGCGTCCTCACGGTTCGCGACGAGCTGATCAAGGAGAACCGCGCGCTGGTACAGCAGCTTGTGAACTATGTCCAGGGCGCCGGCACCTGGCTCGATCTCGTCCCAACTAATCGCGCGAAAGCAGTTCAGATTGCTGCCGGCCCTAAGTTCTTCAACCAAGATCCCAATGTGCTGCAGTTCGTGATGGATAACCCTTCAGATCGTGTCACGTACGGAGATCTCCGGCTCATCAAGTCCGAGTTCGAGGAGCTAATGCAGCTTTCCATAGCTGCAGGGACGATCAAGCACCATTCTCAATACGACAATTACGTCGACGAGAGCTTTGTTAGGAACATCGCTCCCGTGCGCATCACGCTCTGATATGTCTGGATCCACGATGCGAGAGTCGGCTAGCGCTTTTCTGTTTCTCTTTCTCATGTTCACTGCTTTTGCTGGGGAGGCCGCGGGCAACCCTGAGCTCCGGGCCGGTGTCTTTGACCCTCCTCGAGCGGCTCCCGATTTCTCGCTCAGAGGATCGGATGGCTCCGAGCTTACGCTCTCTCACTACCGCGGCAAGGTGATCGCCCTCGGCTTTGGCTATACCCACTGTCCCAGCGTCTGTCCTACGACCCTCGCATACTTGGCAGAAGCTCGAAAAAAACTGGCGTCCGCGGCAGGCAATTTTCAAGTCCTCTACGTCACTGTGGATCCCGAAAGGGATAGCGCGGATCAACTCAAGGCTTTTCTGGCATCTTTCGATTCGACTTTCGTCGGAGCAACCGGCACGCCGCAACAACTGGCTGCTGTCCGCGCAGCCTATGGCATTACGCTTTCGGACAAGATTTTCGTCGATACACAACCGAAGTCGACCTATTTTCTCGATCACTCGTCATTCATCTATTTGATTGATCAAGGCGGAAAATTGCGCGCGATGATGCCATTTGGCGTGTCCACGGACGATATGGAACACGACGTGAAGGCCCTTTTAAGCGAGTAATAATTGTGGCTGGCAACTATTCCGAGAACTCCCACGCGTCGGGGCACAGGTGACTTGGGGCCACCATACCCGACGTCATCTGGGCGCGACGTGTTTTGCATGAACCATCGTCTCCGTTACGGTGTCCTGGCTATGTTGCTCATCGCGGCTCTCGGCATTCCTGCTTGGGCAGCATTCGCCCCAGTCGATTCTGAGTCGCGAGACCTGGTTTACGAGATTCCAAAAGGTACATTTGCCCGTAGACAAGCCGGCGAAAAGTTCGACCTCATTCCCGCTGCGATCCGGTTGACGATAGGCGTGCGAGATGTGCTTGTGATGAAGAATCACGACGATGTGCCCCAACTGTTTGGCCCGGTTCTGATTATGCCGGGTCAATCATTCCGGCTTCCATTTCGCAAGGCCTCTACTTATCTTTTCACGTGCCCTTTGCATACAAGCGGTCTTCTAACAATCATCGTGGAACCTGAGCCTGAACTTGGCTGGAAGCGCCTCCAATGGAGGACGGAAGCCGCAGTGCAGTTCGCGGCACTTCTGTGACCGGTTCAACACTAATTGACATGTTGAAGCGGATCGTTCCGCCGCTCGCCGTCGCGGCGGCGCTCGTTGCGATCTGGTGGCTCGCCGTCATAACAACAAAAAGCGTAATTTTTCCCGCGCCGTCACAAGTCCTATCCGCAACCCTCGACCTAGCACGACAAGGCGAGCTCTGGACTCATATCGGTGCTTCGCTTTTTCGAGTTGGCATTGGATTTCTGTTGGCGATTCTAGTCGGCATTCCAATCGGCCTTTGGATGGGTTGGAAACGCGGCGTCTTCACAACATTGAATCCGCTCGTTCAAGTTCTGAGGCCGATTTCACCCATTGCGTGGATCCCTCTCGCCATTCTATGGTTTGGCGTCGGCGACCTTTCTCCAATCTTTCTCATTTTCTTATCGTCAGTATTCCCTACAATCTTGCAGACAGCTGCTGGTGTCCACACTATCGAGCGGCAATATCTTTGGGCTGCCGACAATTTCGGCGTCACTCGGTACCGGCTCTTTTTTCAAGTCGTGATTCCGGCAGTGCTGCCGCAAATTATCGTGGGCATGAGAGTCAGTCTCGGAATTGCATGGTTGGTGGTCGTCGCCGCCGAAATGATCGCTCTCCGGTCCGGGCTTGGCTATCTGATCATTGACTCACGCAACGCCGGCAATCGCTATGATCTCGTCGTCGCCGGCATGATCATCATTGGCCTTACCGGCTTGTTATTAGATGTGATGATGCGCCGGTTAGAGCGCCTGAGAGCCGTTAGGTGGCGCTATGTCCGCTAAGATCGTAGTGAGCGACATTACCAAGGCCTACTCGACTGCCCGTGGCCCGCTCGACGTATTGGGACGCATCGACTTCTCCATCGCCGACGGCGAGTTCGTGGCCATGGTTGGACCGTCGGGCTGCGGCAAGACCACTCTGCTCAATATAATTGCCGGCTTCGATCGACCAGACACTGGGACCATCACAGTCGACGGGACGATAACAAACCGTCCCAGCTCTAAAGGAATTCTCATTTCTCAGAGAGGGTCAGTGTTTCCGTGGCTCACGGTACAGCAAAATCTGATGTTTGGATTGAATGGGCACTATCCCAACAATAAGGAGGTTACCGCGCACTATGCTGCTCTAGTTGGCTTAAGAGGCTTCGAGCAAAGCTATCCCCACGAGTTGTCGGGAGGCATGCTCAAACGGCTCGAGCTGGCGCGAGCACTCGTGGTAAAGCCTCAGATCCTCTACATGGATGAGCCGCTGGCCGCATTGGATGCTCTGACCGCACTTCAAATGCGCCTCGAACTGCGTCGGATCTTGGCTGCCGAGCGCCATACGTGTCTTCTCATAACACACGATGTCGAAGAGGCCATTCAATTGGCCGATCGGATCCTTGTGCTTTCGCCTCGTCCGGCCACTATCCAAGCTACCTTTGATGTGCCCTTCGAGCACCCCCGAAATCTTTCATTGTCAGAACTGATCGAGCTGAAAGCGTCGATTTTGCGCGTATTCGGCCTTGAGTAATGACACGGCCTCACTCGGACGTAGGAGGCGATCCCTCGCAATCAGGCTGCTGGCCGCTTCAGTGCCGCGGAGAGGCCAACTCGCTCAGTTCATTGATTAATGCTTGGGCCGCCTCGCGCAACGCCGGCAGCTCGTCTTCGTCGATGTCGTTCTCGTTCCAGTGTTCAGCTTTCAACACGTCGATAACGCTTTGCACGGCGGCAAGCGCTTCTTCGCGCGTGATCCGCTCCCCCCGGAGCCGAAAGCGACACCTAATCTCGATTGCCGCGAGTCCCGGATTAATTAGACTGCGAGCGGCCTTGAACGCCTCGTCGCCCGCCTCCGCTAAGAGGTAGTAACACGCGTTAACCGCTTCAGCGACGGTGGTCTTCATTCTGGTGACACCTCCGCGATTTGGCTTTCGTCCATATCGAATAACTTCAGCTTTCAGTCGACCGGAATCAGCCTGCGCCTTCGGAGATTTGCCAACTTCAAGCATTACCAACCGGCGCACCACCAAAACCATCTAGTCTTTCAAACTGCCGTGCGAGCGCTGCCCCGGCATTGATCGCGGGTCCACTTGCGCTATGCCTGGCTGCTGGGGTTTCAGGACGATGGGTAGGTGATTTGTGCGATGAAGAGTTTATGCAACTCGCCGCCTTTTCCGGTCGAGCGCGGTGATTGAACGAGGACGGCTATGCGGCAGTGCGAGCGCCTCGATTGCTTGCGACAGCGGCATCGGTCGCCCGAACAGATGACCTTGACCCTCGTCGCATTCGTGTTGGATCAGGAACTGCCGCTGATCGGTCGTTTCTACACCCTCCGCAATAACGCGGATCCTCAAGCGCTTAGCCATCGCAATGATCGCGAGCACGATGGCGACATCGTCTTCTTCGTGCGGAAGGCTGCTGACAAACACTCGATCGATCTTCAATGTTCGTATCGGGAAGCACTTGAGCTTCGAGAGCGACGAGTAGCCGGTCCCGAAATCATCGATGGCAATGCTAACGCCAGCCCTTTCAAGACACTCCATAATCTGGACGGCTTGGTCAACGTCGCGGGCGATCGCGGTTTCGGTTAGCTCCAGCTCGAGTCGGCGTGGATTGAGCGAGAACTCCTGAAGAGCACTGCGCACCTTTGCCACGAGTCCAGGTTCGGTCAGCTGGCAGTGCGAGAGATTGACCGACACTCCGAGATCACCGTAACCCAAGTCGGTAAGCTGCCCAAGGTCCCTGCAAGCACGCCGCAAGACCCAGTCTCCGAGCTCGCCGATCAGTCCGGCTCGCTCGGCAATGGGAATGAACTTGCACGGATCGACCCAGCCCAGCGTGCTCTGTCGCCAGCGCGCAAGGGCCTCCAGGCTGCACACACGGCCAGTGGCGAGCTCGATGCGAGGTTGGTAAAAGACCTCGAGCTCTTCACGCTCGATTGCCGAGCGCAGGAGGTTCTCGATCTGAATGTCCTCGCTCGCTTGCTGGTCAAGTTCCTTCGTAAAGACCCGGTAGGTGTTTTTTCCGAGTGCCTTTGCTCGATACATTGCGGCATCGGCGTGTTTGAGCAGCGATTGGGCGTCGCTACCGTGATCAGGGTAAATGCTCATGCCAATGCTTCCCGTCACTACGTAATCATTCCCGAATATCGACACCGGCGCTGTGATCTCAGCCAAGATGTCTTTGGCGACACGCTCGACGTCGGCGACACTGGCCACGTCGGGAAGCATCACGATGAACTCATCGCCGCCCTGGCGGGCGACCGTGTCGGCGCTCCGCACCCGGCGGCGCAGGCGCTCGGCGACTGTGCGAAGCAATTGGTCGCCCCCGTCGTGGCCGATTGAATCATTAACTATCTTGAAGCGGTCGAGATCGACGAACAGCACTCCGAATTTCGTGTTCGTGCGCTCGGCGCGTTTAATCGCTTGTTCGAGTCGATCACTCAAAAGCGCGCGGTTCGGCAGGCCCGTTAGCGTGTCGTGCAGCGCGGCGTGCTCGATAGCCTGTTCCTTCTGTTTGCGATCTGTCACATCGTGCAGCACCCAGATCGTCGTGTTTTCGCTGCCCGTCCGAGTGAATGGACGAACAGCCACGCGACACCAGAATCGGCTGCCGTCCTGGCGACGGCAAACTTCGTCGTTGTCGAAAAGCGAACGGCCGTTAACGGCGTTTGCGACGATTGAGCGCCATTGAGCACAATCATCCACGCCGCACAGTGACTCCACGGCCATCCCGGTTGCCGATCCCGGCGTGCACCCGAACATCCGTTCCAGTTCGGCGTTCGCACGCGCAATTCTGCCGTCCTCGACAATCGCAATACCGACGGTCGCCGAATCGAGAATCGCGTGCTGCTCGGATAACGCCTGGCGCAATAGGATTTCGGCAGTCTTAATTTCGCTTACGTCGACTGCTGTGCCACTCGCCCCGACGAAGCGTCCGTCACTGTTGCAAAGGGCAATGGCATTGATGCTTAAGTAGACTGGCTGTCCGCACTGATGGAGGAACTCACCATCGACGTGCATGGATCCCGGTGTCTCAGTAAGCTTGAAAAGCTCATCGTCGAGCGCCTGTGCCGAAGCACCCGTTGCAAAGTGAGTGATGGGCACTCCTATGACTTCCTCGGCGCGATATCCGAGGATTGCCTCAACTGCTGCTCCGTTGACGTAGGTAAAGCAGCCCTTCGAGTCGACATGAAAGACAATGTCGCCTGATGTCTCGACGAGCGCACGAAAATGCGTCTCGTTCGCCTGTAGGTCCTTCAGCGCGCTCTCGCATCGCGCCAGCTCTTCCTTGAGCGTCGCGTTCGCGCGCTCGAGCGCGTTCCTGTCGCTGCTAGCGTCCCGTACAGGCGCTTCGTCGAGGCTGCGACTCGCAATGCGTCTGCGACCAATGCCTTCAAACATGATCAATTAAGCACCGCTCCGCGCGTGCCAATGACGCCAAGCCGCGTGTACGTGACCGACGCCGGGTCGTGCCGGGAGAAATCGAAAATCATTCCGCCGACATCGTACTGCTGCAGAGCGTGCAAGCTTCTGAGAACGTCAGCGGCCGTCGGTTTCTCTCCCGAACGTCGAAGCGCCTCGACAAGGATCTTCGCCGATACAAATCCAGCTAGGCTTGCGTTCGATGCCGGCACGGGCACCCGGGAACCTGCGCGCAATTTCGAAAATTCACGCACCACCAAATCGCCAGGCGAACGTCCGTCATCAGAATCGACGTTTGGGAAAACCTCTGCTACGGCGAGCCAGCGCTTTGCCGACGTTGGCAAGATCGCCATTAACTCTTTCGTGTCGATCGAAGACGGTACGACTACCATCGCAAAGCTGCCTCTTGCGCGGAGGGTCTTGATGAAGACCGCAGCGGACTGAGCTCGGCCCACGAAGACGACCGCCTGTGCTGCGGCCTCGATCACGCTATTTACAGCACCGTCGACCTGCGCCGCATCACCGGCGCAGTTAAGTACCTGAAGCGCTTGGCGCGTCCTCTGCGACCGAGTCCACTGTGCGATCACGGCCGTCGCTGGTCGATCGTGATGACAGACAGCGATGCGCCTGAGACCAAGCGAATCAAGCCGACTGACAATTGCTTCAATCTCCTGCTGCTCATTGGGCCGGATGTGGAAAACGGTCCGGTTGCGTGTCTCGTCGACGCCCGCCGCGTCAACGAGAGGGCCAAGCAATGCCGTCTCAGACTCTTCAAGCAGTGGCAGAACGCTCGCGACGTTAGCCGTGCCAACTACCCCGATGAACGCAATCGGTTTCTGCGCGATCAACTCGGTCGCGTGCCGGCGCGTCATCGCGGGATCGTCGCCGTCGTCCCTCGCTTTGAGGACAACCGCTGCGCCGTTTATACCGCCGCGCGCGTTAACGCTGTCGAAGTAGAGCCGAGCGCCCGCACGATAGTCGGAAGCCAATGCGCCCTGCGGACCAGAATGCGGTGCCACCTGCGCCACGAGCAAATCGGTGCCCAGCACAGACTCACTGCAGCAAATAGCCATTAGTGTCGCGAGCCATACCGTGCAAATTTCCCCGGTGCGCCGCATGATTGGCTCAATGATCATCGCGCTTCGCCGCTTTTTGCTTGACGTTCCAGTCATCGCGTCGGCGGAGAAACGGCTTAACTCGCCGGCCGTGGGGACAGAAATTCGCGCAGCGCCCGTAGCCTCGCGGCGATCATAGAGCCCGCCCGCGACTGAACCTTCGCTCGAGTCGGGTCAACCGCCTGTTGGCGCCGCAGCGCCGGGCTAACGAGCGAACGTTGAAAATGAGTCAGTGCCGAGTCAATGAAAAACTTGAGCTTCTGCGGCTTGCACGGAGAAAGCACATAGCGAAAGATCTTCGCCTGATTGATGAGTTCAATGACCCGGTCGGCATCAGCGCTATCGGCAAGCACGATTGTAAGGATTTGGGGATGCTCCTGCTTCAGGAGCTTCAACAGTTCTGTGCAGTCGTCATTGCGAACCTTAATGTCGGACACAACGACCGCAACGTTGTGCGTCCGAAGCGTTTCTAGGCAGGCGCCGACGGTCTTCGCATATACCACAGGATTAGTGTCATCAAGCAATGGACGCACCTGTTCAAATGCCTCGCGCCGCTCGTGCATGATCACGATTGCCGGCTGGGAAGAAGGTACCGTACCCATCGCCCCGCCGCTTGTTTGCGGCTGCGTGCTGCCGGAGCTATGTGGCACCTCGGCTTCGAGCGCGATGCCGATCGTGACCGCGTCCGCGACCACAGCCTGGATCTCCTGATTGCCCCACGGCTTGTTGAGGAAACGATAGACTTCGCCGTCGTTGACCGAGTCGATGATGGCCGACAGATCCGAGAACCCAGTGAGCAGGATGCGAACCGTGTTTGGCGACACGACCTTCGCGCGCCGCAAGAACTCAATCCCCGTCATCGCCGGCATGCGTTGATCGCTGATGACGACGTGGACATGGCATTGTTTGAGTATCGCTAGCGCCTTATCACCATCGGTCGCAGTAAACACTTGATACTTGTAACGAAAGAGCGCGGAAAGAGCATTGAGAATTCGCTCTTCGTCATCAAGCAGCAGTATCTTCGGCCGCTCGACCTTTTGTAACATTGGCGCACCATCGGCGAGCGTCCGTGCGGAATCCGCCTTTGCCGCCTGGCGAGGAGCGTGCACATCGCGGATGGCTCGTGCGCAGCGTTCAGCAGTATTCGAAGATAGCTTAGCGGAGCGGTTCATAACGGGTCCTCAGCAAACATCAGTCGCGTTGCAAACGGTACTCGGTAAGGTTCCTGCGCTCACGCTGCAATCGCGAATCGTTCCGACGGCGGCGCTTCGGTTGTACCGCTTCCCGGTTCGTCGCCAGCAACTGGAAGAACGACGGTGAACTTCGTGCCTGCGCCCTCCTTCGAATGCACCATGATCCTTCCGCCATGTTGCTCGACAATCTTGTACACGATCGCAAGTCCTAACCCGGTACCCTTGCCAACCGCCTTAGTTGTGAAGAACGGATCAAATATCCTCGGGATCACGTCCTCCGGAATGCCCGTGCCGTTATCAATCACCTCTACGGCAATGTGCTGGTGGCCGCGCATCCGAGTTACCACTGTGATCTGCCCGCTCTCGGCCGCAGTCGCCTGCGCTGCATTCGTAATTAGGTTGAGCAGTACCTGATTGATCTGTGACGGCGCACAGCGGATCGGCGTCGTACCGCCAAGAATTTTCGTGACCTTGCGTCCCTTAATGATGCTTTTCGCAAGTTGCAGAGTATCCTCTACGCAGGCGTCGACGCTCTGGCTCGTAATCTGGGTGCGGTCCAACCGGCTAAAGTTCTTGAGGTTGATGACGATCTTCGTAATCTGGTCGACCCCGTGAACGCCGTCCTTCAGAAGCCCGCCGATCTCGTCGATCACAGAGAACTCGATCATGCGATCAGCGAGATCAGATGCCGCTCCGAATTTTTCTGCGACTTCGTCGTCGCTCGCATCACCCGAACGCATCGCACCCACCAGTGCGAGGGTAGCGTCGGCAAATTCGCGCACCGTCTCCGTTACGCGCGATTCGACCGTCTCGAGGCTGCTTCGAACATACGCAAGTGGCGTATTGATCTCATGCGCCACGCCGGCGACCATCTGGCCGAGCGATGCCATCTTTTCCGACTGAACGAGTTGCGTCTCCGATTCTTTGAGATCGCGCAGCGCTTTCGACAATTCCTCGGTTCGCTCGCGTACACGCTGCTCGAGCGTCTCATTGGCGTGTTTCAGATCCTTATTGACGCGCCCAATGATCCGGTAGCTGCGCAATAGACGGGCGCCTATGTAGACCAGGAGCGCGAGCAGGAAGGTTGAGTACGCTAGCAAATAGTGGCGGTAGCGGTCGCTTTCCGTTAGCTGGACCTGGAAGTTGCGATCGAACACTTCGCCGACCCGATCAATCGCCGCCGACATCGGCATCGCTGCAATCTTCGCCAGCACGTCGCTTTCGACTAGCCGCTGCCGTAGGATTGTGCGCGTGTGCCGCAGCGTGTTACGGGCCGACGCCGCGATCGAGTCCGGATAGAGCGATTCGCTGGCCTCAATCAACAGCAAACTCGCTTCGATGTTCTGCGCTGCGGCCGAGTCGGGCAGAAGGTTGTACTTGAGGACGTCATTCAGCAGTTGATTGGCGCGTACGCTCAGAATCTCGAGCGTGTCGGTGGAAGCGGGAGACCGCTTCGTTCGGCGAATCTCCGCCTGCAGATCGTCAACGGCTGTCGGCACGTAGCGCAGCGAGTTCTTGAGAATCGCGTTTTGCGCCTTGAATTGGTCGACGAGGTCGGTCTTTTCGTCGATCAAGCGCTGCAGCTCGCCCACCGCTTTTTGCGGCTCGAGTTCGCCAAGCGCGTTCGCTTCTTCCGCAAGTTTCTTTTGCAAGGATGCGAGAACAGCGAGTGGACTCGTGAGCGGGTCATAGTTCTTGTTGATATCCATCCGCGACTTCAGCACGTCGACGTTCCACTCTGCATCCAACTGTTTCAGCTGCTTGAGGTACCCCTCGATTTGTGTCTTTTTTTCAGCGTCGACGGAGCTCGACTTTGCGTACAGGAACACCAGAACACCGATCAAGAGAAACGTGACTGCGCCAATCGATAGAGCCCGCAACAAGCTTGGGATCTTCATGGCTTTGTTCCCCGGGCAGCGACTGCGTCGGGCGTGCGCGGGTCAGTCGATTGATTCACCGCTGAGGTGAGACGCGGCAGCTGCTCGCCTGTCAAGGCCTTAAGGAACTTGACGATCAGCGCCTTGTCCTCCGGGGGCGCGTCGCGGCCGAGCTGATAACGGAACATTATCGCGACTGCGATTTCCAGCGTCGCGGCCGAGCCGTCGTGGAAATAAGGCGCGGTGAGCTCGACATTGCGAAGGCTCGGCACCTTGAACACGAACTTGTCCGCGTCACGCTTTGTCACGTTGTAGCGACCGAGGTCGGCAGCAGTGAGATTGCCGCGATCGGCGAAATAGTCACCCATCACGCCGAACTTCTGGAACATGTTTCCACCGACGTTAACGCCCTGATGACAGGCAACGCAGCCATAACTTTTGAACTTGTTGTATCCCTGCAGCTCCTCCGTGGTAATCGCGCCTGCATCGCCGCGCAGGAAGCGGTCGAAGCGCGACGGTGTGGTTAACGAGCGGACGAACGTCGCGATTGCATCGATAGTGTTCTTGCTCGTGATTCCGTCGGGATAGACGTCCGCGAACTGCGCGGCCATAGCGCGGTCCTGTCGCAACCGCGCAACGACATCGGCCCATTCGGAACCGAAGACTTTCGGATTCTTGATAAGCCGCTCAAGGAAGTCCTCCAGCGAGGCGCCGGAACCATTCCAGGTTTGCCGAAAATTGAGGCCGCTGTTGAATACGGTGGGTGCGTTGGCGCCACCGAGCTCGCCATGCACACCGATAGAACGCGGTCGTGGATCGGCCCCACCGTGCGAAAAGTCATGGCACGAAGCGCAAGCAACCGAGTTGTCTTTCGCAAATCGGGTATCGACGAAGAGTGTCCTTCCAAGCTCTACCTTGCGCGCATCGAGCTTCAGGTCCGAAGGCAGCGGCTTGATGGGCTCGTCAAGCTCGGCGCCGACAGCAGGGATGCCGGTGACCAGCAAGGCGAGCCCAGTGATCCCCAGAAGTTGACGCATCAACATCGGTCGCCCATTCCAATGTCATAAGAACAGAGATGCTGGTTCAGCAAGCGCTGTGCCAGAACCTCTCATCGGGCGACTAAAACACGCCGTCCATCGTAGACAAGTCGCATTAAAACAACGGCCAGCGAACCGTCCGACCGGTTTTATCTTGACGGGCTAATCCGCTCTGTCATATACAAGCAACTCGCGTTGAAGCATCTTGGCTCGCGCTTGACGGCATGCTGGTGACGCCGCTGTGCGCGCCGTGTTCGCTACAAGTTTCGCCGACAGTAGATCGGCGCCTAGGGAGGCAACTGTGCGAGACGCGAACGCCAGCAAGGTTCGCGCGTTCAGATCGCTGCGGAAACGGGTCTGGAACGCCTTGCTTGCCATCGCGCTGTTGCTCGTGCCCACGCTGGCTTTCCCGCATGTCAAGTGGTTCGTCAACTACGACTTGCTTTCCCCGCCGCGGTCGGCGGCGTCGGTCCTCTTCAGTAGGTATTTCTTGCTGTTCTCGCTGTTCATTGCACCCCTGATTTTCGTTATCGCATTTATCGACGATTACTTGACCCGGCGGCCGACGCATTTGGTGCCACGCGCTCGAACGATTGCCTTGCACGTCTCGGAGCATTTTCCGCTGTTGCTGCGACTTGGCACCAGCGCATTCTTCTTTGCGGTGTTTGGCTACGGCTGCGTGCATGAATGGATGATCCTCACTCCGGAACTCCGGACGCATTCAGCCTGGATCTGCGTAGTTCAGCTCGCCGTCGCGGTTTGCGCGCTCAGTCGCCGTACCGCTGTTATTTCAGGACTCGGCATTGTGTTTCTCTATGTTTTCGGCGTCAGTCAATACGGCCTGTTCCACATGCTCGACTACCCGATCTTTCTTGGCGTGGCGGCGTTTCTAATCGCGCACTCAATCTGGGGCCGTAAAGGCGAGGATCTTGCGCTCGGTGCCGTGCGGATCGCGACAGCTGTCACGCTGCTGTGGGCTTCCATCGAGAAATGGGCGTTTCCCGAGTGGAGCTTCATGCTTATGGCCGAGCGCCCTGGCCTGTCGCTCGGCTTCGATCCCGAGTTTTATATGATCGCAGCGGGTTTCGTCGAATTCTGCGCCGCCTTTCTGTTGTTGACCGGATCCGTGGCGGCCCGTGTTGCGGCGTTCGTTCTCCTGCTGATGTTCCTCTCTGCGATTGTTCCGTTTGGCGTGATCGATGCTATCGGCCACTCGGTGATCATTGTCGTGCTGATGCTGTTGATCTTCAGCGATAACAAGGGTGCCAAGTACTTCAGTGTCGAAGGCAGTGGCGCCCGGACCGCCGCCCTGCAGACCGGCTATTTCTTCGGTGCGTTGTTGCTCTTTTTTCTCGTCTATTACGTCGGCTATCACCTGAGCTATGGACACGGCTGAATATAGGCACCAACGACATGTCTGCGAAAATCAATCTGACCAGGGCACAATTTAGGCACACCCAACCTGAGTTGGTCGCAAACCGGTTACAGCCCCGACCGATCATTAATCACGGCCTGACAGCGAAGCCCCATCTAACGACCGCTGAACCGTGGGACGCGTTTTTCCATCATGGCTGACACGGCCTCGATGTGGTCGTCGGTCTTGTGGCAGATCCCCTGGTAGACGGCACAAAGCTCGAGAAACTCCGGCAAGTCCATGCGCGCCGCGCCTCGCATGAGCTGCTTGGTGAGTCGAAGCGCACGCGGCGGCTTTGCCGCGAAGCTTGTGGCGAGAGCTTGGGCACGCGTGAGCAGCGCTTCGCCCGGCACGATCTCGAGCACGATGCCGAGTGCACGCGCCTCCTCCGCATCGATGACGCGCCCCGAGAAGCTGAGCTCGGCGGCGCGCTGATAGCCGATCAGACGCTGCAGCAGCCACGCGCCGCCGTCCGCGGGAATGATTCCCACGTTGACGAACGTTTCGCCCATCGTGGCGTGCTCGGCTGCGAGGCGGATGTCGCACATGCACGCGAGATCGAAGCCGGCACCGATCGCAGGCCCATTAATCGCCGCGATGGAGGGAACATCGAGGCGTCGTAAAGCCAAGGGCATCCGCTGGATACCGGCGCGATAGCGCTGCGCCACTTCATAGACGTCGCCCGCGAAGCTGCCCGTGCGGTCGCGCATGTGCTTGACGTTGCCCCCGGACGAAAACGCTCGTCCCGCGCCGGTGATGACCAACGCCCCGATCGTAGGTTCTGCATTGATCCATGCGATGGTTCGCTCGATGTCGTCGACCAGTTTCGTGCCCGTCAACTCGTTGCGCACATCGTCGCGATCGAGAACGAGCGTCGCCACGCCTTCGGCAACGTCGACGCGTGCATCGACGAGATCAGGCGGCGACGCCATGATGGGCTCCTTCGGTGCCCAGCAGGATGCGTGCGTCGAGAATTGCCAATCCCGACGGATAGGCGAGAACGGGATTGAGATCCAGTTCGACGATCTCGGGGAAGGCGGTGCACAGGTCGGAAATGGAAAGCATGAGCTTCACCAGCGCGGCCTTGTCGGTTGGCTCGGCGCCGCGCACGCCGTCGAGTATCTTTGCCGCGCGGATTTCGGCAAGCATCGATTTCGCGTCGGCCTCGGTAAGCGGGAACGACCGGAAGACGACGTCCTTCAGCACTTCGACGAGTACGCCGCCAAGACCGAACATCAATACCGGGCCGTAAGTCGGATCGCGTACGACTCCGATGATGACTTCGACGCCGCCCTTCTCCGCCATCGGCGTGAGTAACACACCGGCGATATCGGGATCCTTGGAAGCGTGCCCGCGCGTGTAGCGCCGCCCGTTGCTCACGATTTCGTCGAAAGCGCGGCGCACAGCGGACTTGTCGGCGACGTTGAGCTTCACGCCGCCCGCATCCGTCTTGTGAATGATGTCGCGCGACACGACTTTCATGGCGACTGGAACCTGCCCAAGCTTCTTGAACGCCGCCACAGCATCATTGGATCCGCCAGCGACGATGACCGGCGAGCGCATTGCAACGCCCGCCTCCGCGAGGGCGTCCCTCGCCTCATGTTCCAGCACGACGGTGCGCGACTCGCGCCGGCACTTTGCGATGACGTCTTCGAAGCGCGGGCCCCGGGTGATGGTGCGATCGCTCGCGGGAAGGGGTCGCCGGCGCGCCTCGCCAAACTCCGCGAGCGCCTGGATGCAGCGCACGGAGAGCTCGAGCGAGTCGTACACCGGAATGCCTAGCTCGCGGATCAATGCGAGCGGTTTCGGCCGCAGGTCCGCATAGAGACTTCCGTACAGGCTGTGCACGAGGATCGGCTTGCCGAGCTCTTCGCGCAGCGCCGCGATTCGCCTGCTCGTCTCGATCTCGATGTCGGTGAGCGAGTGCGCAAAGCGCACGCCATAGCCGCCGAACAATCCAGTAATGAGGAGCGCGTCGACGCTTGGGTCCGAGAGCAGGATTCGCGCGCAGTCGGCGAACACTGCGGGATTGGAGTCGGTACCCCCCGCGACGTCGATGGGATTGGCGACTGCGGCCGACGGTGGAAGAAGTGCGCGGAGCGCCTGGCCCGATGCTTCGGCAAGGGTAGCGAGCTGCATGCCGTGCTCGGTCAGCGCGTCCGCGGCGATCGTCGCATGACCGCCTCCGTCGGCTAACACGGCCACCCGGCGCGAAGCCATCGGCGGTAGCAATGACAGCGCTTCCGCCAATGACAGGATTTCGTCGGACTTCCTCGCGAGGATCGCGCCGGCTTGGCGGAGCACGCCTTCGCTCACCGCGTAATCGCCGGCAAGCGCTCCCGTGTGCGATTGTGCCGAGCTGCGTCCTGCACTGGTGCGTCCCGATTTGTAGATGACTATGGGCTTCTCGCGCGTCACGCGCCTCAGTGTTTCCAGAAAGCGCTGTCCATCTTTCATGCCCTCGACATAGGCGATGACGACGTTCGTGTTCTCGTCGTCGCGAAGGAATTCGAGATACTCGTGGAAGCGCACATCCGATTCGTTTCCTATGCCTATGTAGGTCGACAAGCCGACCTGGCCGTTGGCCTGCGCCTCCGTCACGAGCGACAGAGCCATGTTGCCGGACTGGGACAACAGCGCGATGCCGCCGGGCTTGAGGTGCGAGAAGCCGACGATGTTACTGCGTGCGTGCGTATTGAAAATTCCCGATGTGTTGGGGCCGACGATGCGAACGCCGTAGCGGCGCGCCTCGGTCACCATGCGTTCCTGCAGCTCTCGTCCCTCGGGCCCCGCCTCCGCGAATCCGCCCGCGAGTACCACGGCGCCCTTGACACCCTTGGCACCGCACTGCGCGATCACTTCCGGCAACGTCTTGGCGGGAGTACAAACCAATGCGAGATCGACCTGCCTCGGAATTGCCGCGAGCGTCGGGTATGCGACGCGACCGAGAATTTCGGATTCCTTGGGATTCACCGGATAGATTTCGCCGGCAAATCCATCTTCGATCAACTTCTGGATCGAGCGAAACCCGCGTTTCGTGGGATCGCGCGACGCTCCGACAATTGCAATGGAGCGCGGATAGAAAACGGGGTGCAATGCATTCATGCTCACTCTCCCCTGAACACCGGCGCACGTTTCTCGGCGAAGGCGTCCACGCCTTCCTGCCAGTCCCGCGTTGTGCTGACGAACATCATGCCCTCGAGTTCGGCGGTCAGTGCCGCGTCGAATGTGCGCTCGGCCGCAAAGTTGAGTTGCTCCTTGGCAAGCTGCATGGAGAATGGCGCCTTCGTAGCGATGCGTAGCGCGAATGCCCGCACGGCCTCCAGAAAACCCTCGTCGGGCAGCACCCGGTTCGCAAGGCCGATGCGCACCGCTTCGTCGCCACCGATCCGTTCGCCGAGAAAGACAAGTTCGCGGGCCTTCGCGAGGCCGACCAGCCTCGGCAGCAGGTAGGTGACGCCACCGCCGAGGAAATTACCGATGCTGATCTCCGGCAGCCCGATCTGCGCGCCTTGCGCCATCAGCAGGAAGTCCGACGCGATGGCGAGCTCCGCCCCGGCGCCAAGCGCGTAGCCGTTGACCGCCGCCACCACAGGACGCTTGAGGGTCATCAGGCGCTTACAGACGATCTGCTCACCGGCCAGATACTGGCGGCGATCAAACGCGGTGCGACCTGCCTTGTGTTCCTTGAGATCCGCGCCCACGCAAAAGGCTCGACCTTCGCCGGTCACGAGAACGACACGCGCGTTGTGGTCGTCTTCCGCCTGGGTAAGCGCCGCATTGAGCTCGTCGTAGAGCTTTTGCGTTACTGCGTTCAGCCGATGTGGACGATTGAGCCGGATCTCGGCGACGCCGTCCTGTAGGGAATAGAGAATCGTCTCGAACGACATGCGCATCTCCTGGGTGGTCCGCGGACGGGGTCGTCCTGGCATTGCAGTTCGCATGGTACTTGACAAGTCGCGAGATGTGCAAGTATATTTGCGTTGCCGATTACAACGCAAATTGCGTTGCATTACCGCGACGGCACGCACCGATCACTAGAGAGGCCCGAGATGAAACTACTTGCCACCCTCGCCGCCGTCGCACTCTCCGCGACGGCTTTGTTCAGCCCGCCGACGCTTGCCGCCGGCCCCCTCCTCGTCGCCGTCGATACTGCGTTCGTTCCGTTCGAGTTCAAGCAAGGCGACAAGTACGTGGGGTTCGACATCGACCTTTGGGACTCTGTCGCGAAGGAACTGAAGCTCGACTACAAGCTCCAGCCGATGGACTTCAACGGTATCCTGCCCGCGCTGCAGACGAAGAATGTCGACGTCGGCCTGGCGGGCATCACGATCAAGGACGATCGCAAGAAGGTGATCGACTTCTCGGACGGCTATTACGACAGCGGCTTCATGCTCATGGTGCCGGCCAGCAGCACGATCAACAGCGCCGCCGACCTGAAGGGCAAGAGCCTGGCGGTCAAGACGGGCACCTCGGCGACCGACTACGCCAAGGCCAACTTCCCGGGCACCGAGCTGCGTCTGTTCCCGAATATCGACAACGCCTACCTCGAGCTGCAGACCGGCCGCGTCGACGCCGCGATGCACGACACGCCGAACGTTCTGTACTACGTCGCCACCGCCGGCAATGGCAAGGTCAAAGCCGTGGGCACGCAGATGATGGCTCACCAGTACGGCATCGCCTTCCCCAAGGGCAGCCCGTTGGTCGCGCAGGTGAACGGCGCGCTGGCCCGGATCAAGGCCGACGGCCGCTACGCGGCGATCTACAAGAAGTGGTTCGGTAGCGAGCCGCCGAAGTCGTAATCGGCGGCGGGCGAAACGAGCAGGAGGCCGTATGGACTTCGACTGGTCAGTCATCCTCACCGCGCTGCCTGCGCTCGCACAAGGCGCGAAGCTGACGGTGTTCATTACCGTCGTCGGCCTGGCCGGCGGCGTCGCGGTCGGACTCCTGTTCGGCCTGATGCGCGCTTACGGCAACAAGATGTTGAGCGGCATCGCGTTCGGCTACGTGGAGTTCGTGCGCGGCACGCCGATCGTGGTGCAGGTGATGTTCATCTACTTCGCGCTTCCGGTGCTGCTCAACGTTCGGGTCGACGCGATGACCGCAGCCATCACGGCGATCGTCGTCAACTCCGGCGCCTACATCGCCGAGATCGTGCGTGGTGCCTTCCTGTCGGTGCCGCGCGGCTTGCGCGAGGCCGGGTTGGCGCTCGGGATGCCGGTGTGGCGCGTCCTCGCGTTCGTCGTCGGACCCGTCGCGTTCCGGCGGATGACGCCGCCACTCGGCAACCAGTTCATCGTGAGCCTGAAGGACACGTCGCTGTTCATCGTCATCGGTGTCGGTGAGCTGACGCGGCAAGGCCAGGAAATCATGGCAGCGAACTTCCGGGCGGTGGAGATCTGGTCGGCTGTCGCCGCGATCTACCTGGTCATGATCGGCGTTTTGACCTTCAGCCTCCGCATGATCGAGAAGAGGATGAGGATCCTATGAACGAAATCGCGCACCGCTCCGATATGGAGCGCCCAGGCTTTCGGGGTAGCAATGCCGCAAGCACTGGGAGAGCAGGTATGAACATGGTGGAGTTCAAGGCCGTCACCAAGCGCTTTGGCAAGACGGTAGTGCTCGACAAGGTGGATCTCACCATTCGCACCGGAGAAGTCGTGGTGCTGATCGGGCCGTCCGGCTCCGGAAAGTCGACGCTGATTCGCTGCATCAACGCGCTGGAGCAGATCGATGGCGGCGACCTCGTCGTCGACGACATCAGCGTGCTAGCTGGCAGCGCGAAGGTGCGCGAAATCCGCCAGGAAGCGGGTATGGTGTTTCAACAGTTCAACCTCTTCCCTCAGCTGACTGCATTGCAGAACGTCGCCTTCGGGCCACGCCAGGTGCGAGGCACGCCCAAGCATCAGGCCGAGCAGCAAGCGGAGGCGTTGCTTGCGAAGGTCGGCCTTGCGGCGCGCGCCCAGCACTATCCAAGCGAACTTTCCGGCGGGCAGCAGCAGCGCGTGGCGATCGCACGCGCGCTCGCCGTGAAACCCAAGCTGATGCTGTTCGACGAGCCGACCTCGGCGCTCGATCCGGAACTGCGTCAGGAAGTGCTGCGGGTAATGCAAACTCTCGCCGAAGAGGGGATGACGATGATCGTCGTTACGCACGAGATGGGTTTCGCGCGCAAGGTCGGAACGCGCATGATCTTCATGGAGCATGGCAAGATCGCGGTGGATGGACCGCCGGCGGAGTTGCTCGACAACCCGCCGAATGAACGCTTCCGCGAGTTCCTCAAACATGTTTGATGCCGAAGTCTGACCGCCATGCCCAGGCTTTCCTATCTGACGATTAGCGGTTCGCCGCATGAGGCTGGCCAGGCACTCGGCCGCTTCGGAGCCGACGCGGTGCATCGGCACTTGCTTGCGTCGCGCGACTGGGCGAGCGTTATGCAGTGGCGCGGCAGTGCGCAGGCTCGCGCAATGGCCAGCCTGGTGCGCGAGCGCTTCCCGTGCGTGTGGGCCGAGCTGGAAGGTTTGGCGGCGGGCCTGGGCTTGCCCTTCGACGACGTGTTCCTATGGAACGCGCGCGGCGACGTCGGGGCGATGGTGCCCGAAGGCTGCACGACGGTGCAGCTGCCGGGTGCTGACGCACGGCGTATCGTGCACAACGAAGATGGAGACCCCGGCTTCGGCGATCATTGCGCCATCGCCGAATGTGCGATCGGCGGCAGCCCGCGCTTCGCCGGTTTCATCTATCCCGGTTCGTTGCCCGGCCACACCTTCGCCGTCAGCGACGGCGGTTTGGCGATGACCGTCAACAATCTGCGCCTGTTGCACGTCGAGCCCGGCGTGCCGCGCATGGTGCTGACGCGCGCGCTGCTCGACGTCACCGGCCTGCCGGCGGCGCTCGCGCTGCTGCGCGATGCGCCCCACGCTGGTGGCTTTCACGTAACGCTGGCGCATCGCGCCAGCGGCGAGCTGGCGAGCGTGGAATTCGGCGCCGGGTTCTGCTCCGTGCACACCGTTGGCGCACCGTCCTTGCACGCCAACCATGCGATCCACCCCGAGGCGCGCGACCGCCCGCAAATCATCACCGGCTCGTCGGAGCATCGCCAGCTGCGCGGCAATCGGCTGCTGGCCGATGCGGCCGCCGCGGCGCCTGAACCGCTGGTGATCCTCGCCGATCGCGGCGACTCGAAGTTTCCGATCCATCGCGACGACCCTGCCGACAGCGACGGCGAGAACACGCTGGCCACGGCCGATATCACTATCCGCGCCGAGCGTATAGACTGGAAGGTCCACGAGCACCCCGACAGCGCGCCACGCTTCCTGATGACCGATGGACACTCGCGATCGCTCCACACGCCGGAACGCAGATGACGCCGCGCGGGACGCGCCTGTCATGGCACCGCGCAGCGTCGAGGGGTTGCGTGCGCTGGTAGTGCGCATCGGCCGCAACGAGACCGGCCTCTCGCTCGGCGGCAAGGCGCACGCGGTGCTCGCCAAGCTCGTCGAGCGCCCCGAAGAGGCCGCGGTGCGCACGATCACCGAGCTTGCCGACGCGCATGGCATCAACGCGTCGACGCTGACGCGCCTGGCCACGCGGCTTGGCTACGACGGCTTCGCCGACTTCCAATCCGTGTTCCGCGACAACGTCGCGCAGAGCCACCGCCATTTCTACAGTCATCAGGCCGAACGGCTGGTGGCTGGCGCATCGGCAGCCGATGCTG
>Ga0126381_100000172_pt1 | contig 70698 bp, 66 predicted proteins | sample PanSoiMetPlot_28_FD_96465 | JGI IMG/M metagenome (GOLD analysis project Ga0126381, IMG submission 96465) | Tropical forest soil microbial communities from Panama - MetaG Plot_28 | ecosystem: Environmental > Terrestrial > Soil > Tropical forest > Bulk soil | place: Panama | collected 2016-02-17 | reverse complement strand
TTGACTGCCATGTGTGCTGTGACACCTCTTTCGCAAATCGGCCGCTCTAGTTACCATTTTAGCTACAGTGACGGATCGATTTGCGAAGTAAGATATAAGCGAGTTAAGGCGCGTAAGCAAGCGCTAAGCGAAGGCTCCCAGTCCGGTTTAGGTCCGTTTAGGTGAGCTAATAATTGCTAATATCACATAGCATATTGCTGAAAACTAATTCCCGATTAGGGGCGAATAAATTCCCGTCTGGCCGGCGACGGGAATTGGCCGGCAACGGGCTTGATCTGCTTCGTTGTTTTCCGTGCCGAAACGGCACTTTTCGCCAAAAATCACAAAAATTCCCGTCTTCACGGGAATAACCGAGAGTTGCGCAGCCGGACCGATCCGGCTCCGAAGCAACCTTCGGTAGGGGCAGGCTTAGCCGGGTGGCGGTGGACGCATTTTCGGGAAGCGATGGCGCTCGCCGCCGAGCTGAACCCACGGCTGCGCGCTGTCGCAGTAGATTTCGGTCGCGGGCTTGACCCAACCCGGATCATCGAGGGTCCCGGCCAAGATCATCGTTACGTTCGGCATCGCTTCCGCCTCGTCGAGCACCGATGATCCGCATTCGGGGCAGAACCGGCGGTACAACTTCTTGCCGCTGTCGCCGTGGTCGTCGAAGGTTTTCAAGGTTCCGGTGACGCTCAGTGTCGGCGTCGGCACCGCGACAACCACCGCAAAAGCGGTCCCCGACACCTTCTGGCAATTCTTGCAATGGCACACACCGACAAAAGCCGGCTCGGCCTCGGCTGAGTACCGCACCTGGCCGCACAAACAGCCACCTTCGATCTTCATGTCTCCCTCCTGCTCCCCGAGCGCCGGTAGCATAACAAAACGCCAAGAAGGATAGCGCGGCATATCGCCCTGTGTTACCGTCGCCGCAGCGATGCGACAGGGAAGTCCGGTGCGAGACCGGCGCTGCCCCCGCAACTGTTAGCGGCGAGTCCGCGGCAAAGAGCCACTGGTCGGGGTGGGAGACCCGGCTGGGAAGGCGCCGCGGGCGACGACCCCGAGCCAGGAGACCTCCGCGTCGCGCAAGTTGGGACGATTCCTCGGGCGGAGGAGGAAGGACCAGATGGCGATGCCGGGCGCTGAACAACCGCGCCTTCCCCCGATTACCCTGGTGCTGGGCGGCGCCCGGTCGGGCAAGAGCCGCTATGCCGAACGGCTCGTCGAGCAGGCCGCGGCACGCGGCACCTATTGCGCAACCGCCGAAGCCCGTGACGGCGAAATGGCCGAACGGATTGCCGCGCATCGGGCCCGCCGCGGACCGTTTTGGCGCACGGTCGAAGCGCCGCTGGCGCTGGCCCCGACGATTGCGGCCGAGGCTGCGGCCGCGCGCCCGGTCCTCGTCGATTGTCTGACGCTGTGGTTGTCGAACATGCTGCTCGCGGGCAAGCAACCCGAACAGGAGGCCAGCGCACTGTGCCGCAGATTGCGCGCGGCCGGCGGCCCGGTCGTGCTCGTCAGCAACGAGGTCGGGATGGGGCTCGTGCCGGAAACGCCGCTCGGGCGGAGGTTTCGCGACGCGGCAGGCTGGCTCAACCAGGAGGTCGCCGCGCTTGCCGACCGCGTCGTCTTTGTCGCCGCAGGCCTGCCGCTGGTGCTGAAGGGGGGTTGATCGCATGCGCCGCATCCCGGCGACAGTCATCACCGGCTTTCTCGGGGCCGGCAAGACCAGCCTCGTGCGGCATCTGCTGGCTTGCGCCGACGGGCGGCGTCTCGCCGTCATTGTCAACGAATTCGGCGAACTCGGCGTCGACCGCGAGCTGCTGCTGGGCTGCGGCGATGCCGCTTGCCGTGACGAGGACATCGTCGAGCTCGCCAATGGCTGCTTGTGCTGCACGGTCGCCGAGGAGTTCCTGCCGACGCTGACGCGACTCCTCGATCGCGACAGCCCGCCTGAGCACATCTTGATCGAAACTTCAGGGTTGGCCTTGCCTAAGCCGCTCGTCCAGGCCTTTGCGTGGCCGGAGATCCGCACCCGGACGACCGTCGATGCCGTGCTGACGCTGATCGACGGGCCGGCCGTTGCTGCTGGGCTCTTCGCCGCCGATCCGCAGGCCGTTGCGCGGCAGCGTGCAGCCGATCCGGCGCTTGCGCACGACAACCCGCTCGACGAGGTGTTCACCGATCAGCTCGCCTGTGCCGATCTCGTCGTCCTAAACAAGACCGACCTTATCGGCCTGGCGCGGTTGGCGACCCTCCGGCGAGAAATCGAGGCGCAGCTTCGTCCGGGAGTAAAACTGGTTGCAACGCGGGACGGTGTGCTGCCGCCCGAAGTCGCACTTGGCCTAAGCGCCGCGGCAGAGGAAGATTTGACCGCCCGGCCCTCCCTCCATGACCTGGAGGCCGAGCATGATCACGATGATTTCGAAAGCTTTACCGTGACATGCGGTCCCGTGCGAAAGCCCGATGCGTTCTTCGCCCAGCTACGCAACGCCATCGACCTGCACGATATTCTGCGCGTCAAGGGGTTCGTGGATCTGCCAGACCGCGACCGCAGGCAAGTCGTGCAGGCGGTCGGGGGCAGGCTGCAGCAGCATTTTGATCGGTCTTGGCTACCTGAGGAGCAGCGCGAGACACGGCTTGTCGTGATCGGCCGCAAGGGCCTCGATCGCTCCGCGATCATCGCGGCGCTCGCGGGAGCGAACAGCTGAATGCATCTTCTCGCGACGATCCCGGGAACGATTGCCGACGGCACCGCCGCGATCGATCTCGCGCAGACCTCAGGCGACATCGTGATCCTGTCGAGCGCGGATACCGAGATCGCATTGTTCGCGATGGCTCAAAGGCGGCAGCGCGCGCAAGATCCAGCCGCACCTTCCGTGCGCCTCGCGCCGATCTCGCGGCTCGGGCACAACTTCTCTGTGGATCTTTATATGGAGACCGTGGCCCGCGCACGGCTGGTCGTTGCGCGCGTGCTCGGCGGGAGCGCCTACTGGCCGTACGGCGTCGAGCGGCTGGTCGAAACTTGTCGAACCGGCGGCATTCCCCTGGCGCTGCTGCCCGGCGACGATAAGCCCGACCCGGAACTGATGCAGCTCTCGACGCTCGTCGGCGAGACGGTGCACCGGCTCTGGCGTTATTTCGCCGAAGGCGGCCCTGCCAATGCCGAGAACCTGCTGCGCTATGCGGGTTCGCTGATCGGCCATAAAACGCGATGGGCCGAGCCGGCGTCATTGCTGCGGGCTGGCCTCTATTGGCCGGATTGCGCCTTGCCGAGCTTTGTAGAGGTTGCCGCGAAGTGGCGCGGGGCTGGTGGGGTCGTGCCGATTGTGTTTTACCGGGCGCTGCTCCAATCGGGGAACACTGCGCCGGTGGATGCCTTAGTCGACGCCATTTCGGCGCGGCGGCTGCGGCCGTTGCCGGTCTTCGTGCAGAGCCTGAAGGATGGCGAAACCGCCGCCCTGTTCGACGAAATCTTTGCCGCTGCGCCACCGGCGGTGATCCTCAACGCGACCGGATTTTCGGTGCAGGACGGCTCGGCCGAGGACCCCCTGGCCAAAGCCGAATGCCCGGTGCTGCAGGTCGTGTTTGCTGGGTGCGACGAAGAAACCTGGCGCGACGGCACGCGGGGCCTCGGCCCGCGCGACATTGCAATGAGCGTGGCGCTCCCGGAGATCGACGGCCGCATTCTTTCGCGCGCCGTGTCGTTCAAGGCGCCGCTCGGCCGCGATCGCGAGACCGAGGCCGATCTTGTCGGTTACCGACCGGTCGCTGACCGCGTCGTTTTTGTCGCCGATCTGGCGCGCAATTGGGAGCGGCTGCGCGCGCGGCCGCCGGCCGAGCGCCGGCTTGCATTGATCCTCGCCAACTACCCGAACCGCGATGGCCGGATCGGCAACGGCGTCGGCTTGGACACGCCGGCTTCGGTGATCGCGATCCTGCGGGCGCTCGCGAAAGCCGGCTACCGGATCGGCGACGCTTCCGAGGAGCCGGAAGAGCTGATGCGACGCCTGCTTGCCGGACCCACCAACGCGAACCCACGGTCGCCCGCCGAAGAAGCGCTCTCCTTTGCCGATTACTCGGCGTTCTTCGCGACCTTGCCGCGCGCGGTGCAGCAGGCGGTAATCTCGCAATGGGGTGCGGCCGGACGCGATCCCTTCTTCCGTCCGGGGCGGCTCGATTGCGGCAGGTTCGCAATTCCCGGCTTTCGCACCGGCAATATCGCCGTGCTGATCCAGCCGGCACGCGGCTACAACATCGACCCGAAATCGACCTATCACGACGCGGCGCTGGTGCCGCCGCATTCTTATTTTGCGACCTATGCGTGGCTTGCGCAGGACTTCCGCGCCGATGCGGTCATCCATCTCGGCAAGCACGGCACGCTCGAATGGCTGCCTGGAAAGGGGCTCGCCCTGTCGGCCGAATGCTTTCCGGAGGCGGTGCTTGCGCCGCTGCCGCATTTCTACCCGTTCATCGTCAACGACCCGGGCGAAGGGACACAGGCGAAAAGACGCAGCCAGGCGGTGATCATCGATCACCTGACGCCCCCTTTGACCCGCGCGGGCAGCTACGGCCTGTTGGCCGAGCTCGAACGGCTGATCGACGAATATTATGAGGCCTCCCAGGGAGATCCCCGCCGCGTTGCAGTGCTTGCTGTGGCAGTGCTCGAACGGGCCCGCGCAGCGGGGCTCGACGGCGATTGCGGGATCGCGGCCGATGACGACCCGACGGCCGCACTGCGCAAGCTCGACGGTTTTCTGTGCGAACTGAAGGAGATACAGATCCGCGACGGGCTCCACATCTTCGGCCGCAGCCCCGATGGTGAACAGCTGAATTCGCTGCTGCTCGCTTTTGCCCGGCCGGGCCGTGGCAGGAGCCCAAAGGACGCATCGTTGCTGCGTGCGCTGGCTGACGATCTCGAGCTCGGCGATGATCCGCTCGCGATGGATCTGAGCGAGCCCTGGAGCGGGCCGCGGCCCGCGGGGCTCGCCGGCCCTGAGCCGTGGCGGACGGTTGGCGACGCGATCGAGCGCCTTGAGGCGCTCGCGGTGCGGCTCGTTACAAAGGAGCTGCCTCCGGACCCAAGGTGGCATCGGACGCACCCGGTACTCGACTGGATCGAACGATCTATGCGCCCGACGATTGTCGGATGTGGTGAGGCCGAGCTCGCAGGGCTTCTTGCCGGGCTCGACGGGCGGCGCGTCCCTCCAGGGCCTTCGGGCGCGCCGAGCCGCGGCCGTCCTCAGGTGTTGCCGACCGGACGCAATTTCTACTCGATCGACACCCGCGCCGTGCCGACTGAGGCGGCCTGGCAGTTGGGGTGGAAATCGGCGGCGTTGCTCACCGAACGTCACGCCCAGGAATATGGCGTTTACCCGGAGCGGGTCGCGTTGTCGGCCTGGGGCACCGCGAATATGAGGACCGGCGGCGACGACATCGCGCAGGCGCTGGCGCTGATCGGCGTGCGCCCAGTCTGGGAGCGGTCGAGCGGCAGAGTGACCGGCTTCGAGATACTACCGTCCTCGGTGCTCGACCGGCCTCGGGTCGACGTGACCCTGCGCATCTCGGGCTTTTTCCGCGATGCCTTTCCCGGGCTGATCGACCTCTTCGATTCCGCGGTGCGCGCTGTCGCCGCGCTCGACGAGCCGCCTTTGCTCAACCCGCTCGCCGCCCGTTTTGCCGCCGACCGCGACGCGCTGGAAGATCACGGCCTTTCACCGGAAGAGGCAGCGCGGCGCGCCGGGTACCGTGTATTTGGCTCGAAACCCGGCGCTTACGGGACGGGGCTTCAGGCAATGATCGACGAGCGAATCTGGGAAGATGAGGCCGATCTTACCGACGCTTGGCTCGGCTGGAGCGGCTACGCCTACGGCGCCGGCGCCGAGGGCCGCCCCGAGCGTGCGATGCTGGAGACGCGCCTCGCAACAGCCGATGCCGTATTGCACAATCAGGACAACCGTGAGCACGACATCCTCGACAGCGACGATTACTACCAGTTCGAAGGCGGGCTTGCGCTGGTCGTTCGGCGGCTTTCGGGTCGCGTGCCGGCGGTCTGGCACAATGACCACTCGCAGCCGGAGCGGCCGCGCATCCGCAGCTTGCGCGACGAATTGGGGCGGGTCGTCCACGGGCGAGCGGCGAACCCGCGCTGGATCGCAGGCGTGATGCGTCACGGCTATAAAGGCGCGGCTGAGATCGCCGCGACCGTCGACTACCTTTTTGCTTTCGCCGCGACCTCGCGGGCGGTTGATGACGCGCATTTTGAAGCGCTCTACGACGCTTATATCGCCGATGAGGCGGTGCGCGGGTTTATGGGCAACCACAACCCCGACGCCCTCGCCGAAACATGCTGCCGCTTCTTGGAGGCGATCGATCGCGGCTTGTGGCGCCCGCGCCGCAACAGCGCGCGCGAGGCGCTTACCGAATGGGGGAGGCCGTGAGCGGACCCATCGAAACCGAGGAGGAGATCAACCGCCGGCACAACGAGAAGATGGCGCGGCGTAAAGCAGTGCGCGAGCGCGTGCTGGCGACAAAGACCGAGGAGCGGGGGCTGCTCATCGCCCATACCGGAAAGGGGAAGGGGAAGTCGACGGCGGCGTTCGGGATGGTGCTGCGCTGCCTCGGACATGGCATGCGGGTCGGCGTCGTGCAGTTCGTCAAAGGGGTATGGCAGAGCGGCGAGCGCACGGCGCTCGAACGGTTCGGCGATCTCGTCACTTGCCGGGCGATGGGCGAAGGCTTCACGTGGGACACGCAAGATCGCGCCCGCGACATCGCCGCGGCGCGCCGGGCCTGGGAGGCCGCAAGGGCGATGATCGCGGACCCCTCCTACCGGCTGGTGCTGCTCGATGAGCTCAACATCGTGCTGCGCTACGATTACCTGCCGCTCGACGAAGTCCTGGCGGTGCTCAAGGCGAAGCCGCGCCACGTCCATATCGTCGTCACCGGCCGCAATGCGCGGCCGGAGCTTATCGAAGCCGCCGATCTCGTGACCGAGATGACCTCGGTCAAGCATCCGTTCCGCGCCGGTGTCAAAGCGCAGCCCGGTATTGAATTCTGATGGCCCGGGCGCTGATGCTGCAGGGGACCGGATCGGATGTCGGCAAATCGCTGCTGCTCGCGGGCCTCGCCCGCGCTTTCACCCGGCGGGGGCTCCGAGTGCGGCCGTTCAAGCCGCAGAACATGTCGAACAACGCCGCGGTGACCGCTGATGGCGGCGAGATCGGCCGCGCTCAGGCATTGCAGGCCCGCGCCTGCGGGACGGTCCCGGTCAGCGACATGAACCCGGTGCTGTTGAAGCCGCAGTCTGAAAGTGGAGCGCAGATCGTAGTGAACGGCCGGGTATGGCGTGCCGCCGGGGCCGGCGATTATCGCCGAATAGCGCCAGACCTGTTGCCGTCAGTTCTCGCCTCTTTCTCGCGACTCGCCGATGTCGCCGATCTCGTCCTCGTCGAAGGAGCAGGGAGCCCAGCCGAAGTCAATCTGCGTGATGGCGACATTGCGAATATGGGCTTTGCCGAAGCTGCCGACATCCCGGTCGTGCTGATCGGCGATATCGAGCGCGGCGGCGTCATCGCGCAGCTCGTCGGCACGCACGCGCTGCTGTCGGCGAGCGAGCGTGCGCTGCTTACCGGTTACATCGTCAATAAGTTCCGCGGCGATATCCGCCTCTTTAACAGCGGCGTCACCGCGATTACCGCGAGAACCGGGCTGCAATGCTTCGGCGTCGTGCCGTATTTCGCAGCGGCCGCAACCCTGCCCGCGGAGGATTCTCTGGCGCTCAACTCTCCCTTGCCCCGCTTGCGGGGAGAGGACTGGGGTGAGGGGCTGATCCGCATCGCCGTGCCGGTATTGCCCCGCATAGCCAATTTTGACGACCTCGACCCGTTGCGTGTCGAGCCGGGTGTCGATCTGGTCTTTGTCTACCCCGGGCAGCCGTTGCCGCGTGATGCTGCGCTCGTCATTCTACCGGGCTCGAAGGCGACGATCGCCGATCTCGAATTTCTGCGCCACGAGGGATGGAACATCGACCTTCTCGCGCATTACCGCCAAGGCGGAAGGATTCTCGGCTTGTGTGGTGGCTATCAGATGCTCGGCCGCACGATCGCCGACCCGCTCGGCATGGAAGGACTGGAAAGGCAGGTTGCGGGACTGGGCTTGCTTGACATCGACACTGTGCTGACCGACACGAAGCGGTTGGCCGAAGCCTCTGGTGTCGAGCTCGCAACGGGGATGCCGGTTGCCGGCTACGAGATGCATCTGGGAGCGACCACCGGACCGGGTCTCGAACGGCCAATGCTCCATATAGCGGGCCGCTCGGATGGCGCTGTCAGCGCCGATGGACGTGTTGCCGGGTGCTATCTCCATCGGCTGTTTGCCGGCGACGACTTCCGCCAGGCATTCCTAAGGTCGCTTGGCGCGAAGGCGAGTGCGATCGGCTATGAGCAGCGGATCGACGGCACGCTGGATGCGCTTGCCGATTATCTCGAGCTCAGCCTCACCCTGTCGGCGCTGTTGGCTGCCGCTCGACCACCCTCCCTCAAACTGGCAGCGTAAAATGCGCAGCAAGCCAGGCCCCCAACAGCAATCCGCCTTGCACGAGACACGCGAAGCGATAGAGCTGCAGTGCCCGCACAATGTCGGCAGTAGTGGCGCGGGCCGTGCCGTCGCCGAGCCAGGTATCGGCAACGACCCCCTCGGAATAACGTCGCGGCCCCGCCAGTGCCAAGCCCAGCGCCCCGGCCATCGCACTCTCCGGCCATCCGGCGTTCGGCGAATGATGCTTGCGTCCGTCGCGCAGCATAATCCTCAACGCGTGGCCGGCCCGGCTGTCCTTCGTGAATATCGCCGCGGCCGCCAGGAAGAGCCCGCTGAGAGGAGCCGGGACCGCGTTCAGTACATCGTCGAGGCGGGCCGCCGCCCAGCCGAAGCTCCGGTATCGCGGGGTGCGATGGCCGATCATGCTGTCGAGGGTGTTGATCATCTTGTACGCAAAGAGCCCGGGCAAGCCGAGCAGCAGATACCAGAACGCCAGCGCGACCACGCCGTCGCTGAAATTCTCCGCCAGGCTTTCGATTGCCGCGCGGACGACGCCATATCGGTCGAGGCTCATCGCGTCGCGGCCGACAATGTGACGCACCGCCTCGCGGCCGCCCGCCAATCCGCTCCTGTCGAGCGCCCGCCCAACCGCTGCGACATGCTCGAACAAGCTGCGCTGCGCGAGCAGCGTCGCGGTGATGAGAATTTCCGCCGCGGCCCCGAGCAAGCTCCCGCGGCACAGCCGCTGAACGATGAGCCCGAGCAATGCGGCGCCGCCGCCCAGAATGACAACGGTGATGATGCCGCGCTCACGACGCGAGGCCTCGCTGCGGGCCGGCCGGTTGAGCTTGCGGTCAAAGAACGCGATCGCGCGGCCGGCGAGCACGACGGGGTGCGGGATGTGGCGGAAGATCGCGGGCATGTCGCCGAAAACCGCGTCGACCGCGAGCGCCGCAGCGAGCAGCAAGAGCGGATCGACACTGGCCGCCATCATCGGCTTGGCTGGGCCGACCGCAGTTGGGGGAGGGTCGGGCAATGACGCGGAGCGCAGTTTTGCTGTGCGGACACGGCAGCCGCGATCCCGAAGCGATCGCCGAGTTCGAGCAGGCTGCGGCGGCGTTGCGGCCGCGCTTGCCGGAATTCGACTTCGCGACCGGCTATCTCGAATTCGCCCGCCCGACGATCCGCGACGGTCTCGCGCTTCTGGCGGCGCGCGGCGCCAGACAGATATTTGCGATCCCGGGAATGTTGTTCGCGGCCAGTCATGTCAAAAACGACCTGCCCTGGGAGACCAACAGCTTCATTGCCGATCATCCGGATGTCGATGTCCGTCTGGCACGCGATCTGGGGATCGATCCGAAGTTGCTGCGCGCGTCGGCCGACCGCATCGCCGCCGCCGCGGACGCAAGAATACCTCGTGCCGAGACCCTGCTCGTCGTTGTCGGACGCGGGACCACCGATCCGGATGCCAATTCGAACATCTCGAAGCTCGCCCGCATGCTGTGGGAAGGCATGGGCTTCGGCTGGGCAGAGGCCGCCTTCAGCGGCGTTGCCCATCCGCGGGTCGACGCTGCACTGACGCGGGCGGCCGGGCTCGGTTTCCGCCGCATAATCGTCTTTCCCTATTTTCTGTTCACCGGCGTTTTGGTCAAACGCATCTATTCGCAGACCGCCAGCATCGCCGCTCTGTTCCGGGAAATCGAGTTCGTCAAAGCGGTTTATCTGCGCGATCACGAGGGGGTACTCGAGGCGTTCTGCGAACGGGTCGCCGAGCTTGGCCAGGGTCAGCCGGCGATGAATTGCCAGCTGTGCAAGTACCGGACGCAAATCGTCGGCTACGAGAACGAGGCAGGTGCGCCGCAGGCGGGGCACCATCATCACGTCCGCGGGATCGGTGTCGGCGGTCACCATCATCATCACGACCACCCCGGATGATGTTCGACACCGTCGCGATGGTCGATTGGAGCGCGGCGACGGTGCCGCGCACCGGGCGCGACAGCATCTGGGTCTGTTGGCACGCTCCCGATGGCGAAAGGCTTGCAAATCCGCCGACCAGGAGTGCGGCGAAGGCCTTGCTTCAGGATTGGCTCGCGGCCGCACTGTCTGGGAGCGAGCGCGTTTTGCTGGGCTTCGATTTTCCATTCGGCTATCCAGCCGGTTTTGCCGCTCGCCTTGGCCTTTCCGGGCCACCGTGGCGGGCGATTTGGGACGAAATCGCCCGCCTTCTGCGGGACGACGAGAACAATCTCAATAATCGCTTCGATGTCGCCGAGGCGTTGAACCGGCGGGTATCCGGCACCCGGTTTCCGTTTTGGGGCTGCCCGCCGGCACCTGCCAGAGGCCATCTCGGCAGCAGGCATCATCGCGGACACGAGCAGAACGGATTGGCTGAGCGGCGGCTTGTCGATCTGCACATCCCGAGCGCCCAACCCTGCTGGAAGCTGCTCGGCGCCGGCTCGGCCGGCGGGCAGGCGCTAACCGGGATACCTGTGGTGCGTGCTTTGCGTGACGATCCGCGATGGAGCGGCCGTGTCCGGGTCTGGCCGTTCGAAACCGGTCTGCAAATTCCCGAGAACCGCTCGGCCGTGATCGTCGAGGTCTACCCTTCGCTATGGGCCGTAACGCCGGCTGCCGGAGAACCCAAGGATGCGGCCCAGGTGCGCTCCGTGGCTCGGTTTTTCGCAAAACGCGACCGCATGGGCGAACTCGCCGCGCTGTTCGCTGGCGATCCCGGTCTGAGCCGTGAGCAGCGCCGCCGGGTAGAGGCTGAAGAGGCCTGGACCCTCGGTGTCACGGCGGCAAACCAAAAGCCGATCGCCGTGCCGGCGGCTGCGCCTCACCCTCCCGCTCCCCGGGTCCCTCCCTCTCACGGCACGCGGGGAGAGGGCCGGGGTGAGAGGCTCTCCCCTCGAACTTACGATTATCTCTGCGACCCGGCCGAGATCTCCCGGCGTTCGTTTGCGATAATCCGTCGCGAGGCCGATCTCGCCCGCTTTCCGCGCCGGCTGCAGCCGCTGGCGCTGCGGCTCGCGCATGCGGCCGGCGACCCCACAATACTCGGCCGCCTTGCGTGGTCCCGCGGGGCCGTTGCGGCGGGGCAGCGTGCGCTCGCCGCCGGCGCGCCGATCATCGTCGACAGCAACATCGTCGCGGCCGGCATCACGGGCGAGCGCAGGATCATTTGCACATTGCTTAATGCTGAAACATCACAGCTCGCAGCCGGCCTGCGGACGACGCGCTCGGCCGCTGCGGTGGAATTGTGGCGGCCGCATTTGGCGGGGGCGGTGGTGGCGATCGGCAACGCGCCGACCGCGCTTTTCCGCCTGCTCGAAATGCTCGCCGAGGGTGACCCGAAACCGACGCTCGTGCTTGGGTTTCCCGTTGGCTTTGTTGGTGCGGCCGAAGCAAAAGCGGCCCTTGCTGCATTCGGGCGCGGCCTCGAATTCATTACGCTGCACGGCCGCCGTGGCGGCAGTGCGCTCGCCGCCGCGGCGATCAATGCGCTGGCGAATACGCGATGATACGTTGGCTCGCAGTCGTCGGCATTGGCGAGGATGGGATCGCCGGCCTCAACCCTACAGCGCTTGCGCTCGTGGAAACGGCCGAGGTGCTGGTCGGCGGCCGCCGGCATCTCAGCATGGTGTCGGCAGGAGCGCTCGAAAGGATCCACTGGGAGCTTCCGCTCAGCGCGACAATTGATGCCATTGAAGCGCGCCGCGGCCGGCGTGTGACCGTTTTGGCGAGCGGCGACCCAATGTGGTACGGCGTTGGCGTCGGGCTCGCACGACGCTTTGCGCGCGACGAGATGACGCTAATTCCACAGCCAAGCGCCTTCAGTCTGGCGGCCGCGCGGCTCGGCTGGCCGCTCGCCGATTGCGCCACGATCACGCTGCATGGACGGCCTGTCGAGGGGCTGAGGCTCCATCTCGCCCCGCACCGCCGGATCCTTGCCCTATCGGAGGACGGCAGTACCCCAAGGTCTGTCGCTGAGTTGCTGACGGGCTGCGGCTGGGGGCCGAGCCGGCTTACCGTTTTCGCGCATCTCGGCGGTAGCCGTGAATCTATTGTCGAGGAAAATGCGCAAAACTGGGGCGCCCCCCGGGTTCCCGATCTCAACACGCTTGCGATCGAATGCTGTGCCGGCCCCGCTGCCCGTGCATTATCGCTGCTGGCCGGTCTGCCCGACGAGGCCTTCGAGCATGATGGCCAGCTGACCAAGCGCGAGGTTCGGGCGGCGACACTGGCGGCGCTCGCCCCATTGCCCGGCCAAACCTTGTGGGATATCGGGGCGGGTTGCGGTTCGATCGCGATCGAATGGTTACGCGGCGGCAACGGCCGCGCAGCAATCGCGATCGAGCGCGAACCAGCGCGCGCGGCGATGATTGCCCGCAACGCCGCTGCGCTCGGGGTTCCGGGATTGCGCATCGTGCTGGGTACGGCGCCCGGGGCGCTGCGGGACTTGCCACGCCCCGACGCGCTATTTATTGGCGGCGGGATCGGTTCGGCGGGTCTGCTGGAGGAGGCGTGGGCGCGCTTGCCGCCCGGCGGCCGCCTCGTCGCCAATGTCGTAACCCCGGAGAGCGAAGCGCGGCTTCTTTACTGGCATTCCCGGTACGGCGGAGCGCTCACGCGGATCGCAGTCAGTCGCGCCAAGCCGATCGGGTCAAGTCACCTGTGGCGGCCGCTGGCGCCTGTGACTCAGCTCGCTGCCGTCAGGCCCGGGTGAGATGTGAGAAAATTCCCCGGGAGTGTGGCCGAGCCCAACTTTTCCTGGCCGAGAGGCCCCTCGCGACTCGGGTTCGTCGGAAGGAATGAGGGCCTGCGGATCGGCGTGCGCCGCTATCTGCTGCTATGCGCGCTTTGCCTGGTCCTCTATGGGCCGGGGCTCGCGGCCATCCCGCCGCTCGACCGTGACGAGGCGCGCTTCGCCCAGGCCACTCGGCAGATGCTGGAAACCCACGACTTCATCCGCATTCGCTTTCAGGACGAGGCGCGCAACAAAAAACCGGCGGGTATCCATTGGCTGCAAGCCGCCGCGGTTGCGCTGTTCAGCTCGCCGGAAAGCGCAGCGATCTGGCCTTATCGGCTGCCTTCCGCATTGGCGGCAGCTGCCGCAGCGCTGTTGACCTTCACATGCGGCGCGCGTCTGTTGGGGTCGACGCAGGCTGGTCTCATCGCCGCCGTTCTGATGGCGGGCGCGCTCGCCGTCATAGTCGAGGCGCACCTTGCCAAGACCGATGCAGCGCTACTCGCTACCGTAGTGGCAGGGCAGGGGGCCCTTGGCCTCATCTATACGAGCATCCGCGCCGACCGCTCGGTCTCCTACCCGTTGCCCCTGGTCTTCTGGTCGGCTGAAGGTGTTGCGATCCTGCTCAAAGGGCCACCTGGGCCAACCGTGGCCCTGCTGACGCTGACCTCCCTATCGATCGCCGACCGCGATGTAAGCTGGGTCAGAGGGTTGCGACCGCTCGCCGGGATTGTCGTGATGGTATTGATCGTCGCGCCTTGGCTAGTCGCAGTGGAGAGCGCGACACGCGGTCACTTCATCCTAGGCGCCATCTCAAGCGACCTCTTGCCAAAGATGGTCGGCACGCAGGAATCACACGGGGCGCCGCCGGGTTATTACCTCGCGCTGGCGGCGGCAAGTTTCTGGCCGGGATCGCTATTTCTCGCGCCGGCGCTGCTCTGGGCCTGGCGGCAGCGTCGAGCTGCCGCCGGGCGCTTTCTCCTTGCCTGGCTTGTTCCGGCTTGGGTCTTTTTCGAGCTCGTGCCGACAAAACTGCCACACTACGTCTTGCCGCTTTATCCGGCTGTGGCGCTGCTCGCCGGCGGCGCACTGGCGGAGGGTTTTGCCAAATGCCTGGCGGACAAAGCCCGCATCTTCCACCGAACTCTCAAATTTCTATGGGGCATGGTCACGATCGCGCTCGCGCTCATGCTGATCGCGCTGCCGGACCGGTTCGGCGGCGCTCTCTCGCCGGCGATCATAACAGCAGCGTTCGTGGTATTCGGCTTGGCGGTGTTGCTTTGCTTACGTGACTGGCGACCGATGCATGCTGCCGGTCTCGTCGCTGCACTCGCCACGGCCTTTTTGCTGCCTGCGGCGCTTGAGGTCGCGCCCGGCCTCAATTCGCTATGGCTGAGCCGATCTGCCGCTGGACTGCTTGCCCGACACCCGCCGGGCCCAGGTGAAGCGGTGCTTTCAGTCGGCTACAGCGAGCCAAGCCTCGTTTTTCTGCTCGGTACCAAAATCCGGCTGGTGACCGCCACGCCGGCGAGCAGTCAGCTGGCCGGTGCCGGAATGGCGCTAGTCAATGACCACTTCGACGCAGAGTTCCAAAGGTCTTTGGCGAGCAATGGGCTAACAGCGCGGCCGCTCGACGCCGTCGAAGGGCTCGACTATTCTTCTGGCGGCGGCAAACTGCGCTTGACACTTTATCACTTGGAGCCGGGCTAAATGGCTGCGGGACGCGGGCGACTGCACGGGCTCGGCGTCGGGCCCGGCGACCCGGAGCTGCTGACCCTGAAAGCGCTGCGGGTGCTGCGAGAAGTATCGGTGATCGCGTATCCGGCGCCGGAGCGGGGCGCCAGCTTCGCCCGCTCTATCGTCGCTCCTTGGATTGAACCGCATCAGCAAGAGATAGCGATCCGTTTTCCGATGCGACCCGGGCCAATACCCGCGGCGATCTATGACAATGCCGCCGCAGCGCTTGCCGCCGAATTGGATCGCGGGCGTGACGTCGCGCTTCTTTGCCAAGGCGATCCGTTGTTCTACGGAAGCTTCACCGGTATCTTCACTCGCCTCGCCGGTCAGTATGGGATCGAGATTGTTGCCGGTGTTTCTTCGCTGACGGCCTGCGCCGCCGCCGCGGCATTGCCGCTTGTTTCGCGCGATGAAGGCTTGGCGGTGATACCGGCGACGCTCGATGCCGAACAAATCACTGCTCGCCTCGCCTCGGCCGATATCGCCGCCATCATCAAGCTTGGCCGCCACATCGGGAAAGTACGCCGCGTGTTAGATCAGCTGGGTCTACTCGGGGGGGCGATCTGTGTTGCGCATGCGACCTTGCCGACCCAGCAGGTCAGGCCGCTAGCCTCAGTCAACGCCGAGGATGCCGTCTATTTCTCGATGGCGTTCGTCGGTCACCGGGTCCCACTCATGTAGCGGGGCACCGCGATGGCAGCACTCCGTTCCTGGGAAGCCGAACCGTTAGTTCAGAAAGCGGCGCGGCCAAAATGCGCGCATACGAACTGCGGCTTTTGCTTGCCGCAAGCGGTCGCGTGCACTCGCATGCTCCTCTAGTGCTGCACGGTCGGCTGCGCCAATCGACGCCTGGGTTGGCGAAACGCATGCAGTCGGACAGCGTGTAATCCCGTTCAAACGGATGAATTCAGCGATCGCCTGTTCAGTATCGCTCCCATACATGGCCCACCCCCGGCTTTTTCCTTGCGCAATGAGAATCCCATGTAACGGATTGTATCTGAATATGTCGCAATTGCAACATCGTGAACGGCATTGACATTCAGGCATGCTCCAAAGGACAAAGCCTCGGGATCCAGGGAGCGAAATCAGCGTCGTAGGGCGCTATATTCCGGTCGATGGAAGAAATCGAGTGCGTCATTGTCGGGGCGGGTGTCATCGGGCTGGCGGTGGCGCGGGCCCTCGCCTTGGCGGATGTGCGCGTCCTCGTCCTCGAGCGTGCCTACACGATCGGGTTTGAGACTTCTTCGCGCAACAGCGAGGTCGTTCATGGCGGGCTCTACTATCCGGTCGGCAGCTTGAAAGCCCGCACCTGCGTCGCCGGCCGGCACCGCCTCTACGCTTATTGTCAAGACCACGGCATCCCGCATGCCAGAATAGGAAAACTGATCGTCGCGACGAGCGAAGCCGAGATGCCGGGTCTGGAAACGATCGCCGCTACTGCGCACGGCAACGGTGTTCAGGATCTGCAATGGCTGGATCGCCCCCAGGCCCAGCGGCTCGAACCGGCGCTGCACTGCATCGCCGCCCTGCTGTCGCCGTCCACCGGAATCGTCGACAGCCATGCGCTGATGCTGTCATACCAAGGCGAGGCCGAGGCCGCAGGAGCAATTGTCGTGCTGCGCACCCCGGTGCTTTCCGGCATGGTCCGAAGTGCCGGCTTCGAACTCAACGTTGGTGGCGACGCTCCGACGACGATCCACTGCCGGTTTCTAGTCAATGCCGCGGGGCTCCACGCTCCCGCTCTGGCACAAGCGCTCGAGGGGGTGCCACGTGAGACGGTCCCGCCAGCTTTCTTCTGTCGCGGCGTCTACTTCACACTCAGCGGCCGCGCACCGTTTCGGCGGCTCATTTATCCTGTACCCGTTCCGGGTGGACTGGGCGTGCACATTACGCTTGATCTGGCGGGCCAAGCACGGTTCGGCCCCGATCTGGAGTGGATTCCTTCGATCGACTATTCGGTCGACCCGGCGCGCGGCGAGGTTTTCTACGCCGCCGTCAGGAGCTATTGGCCCGGCCTGCGGGACGGCTCTTTGCAGCCGGGTTATGCAGGGATTCGGCCGAAGATCAGCGGGCGGGGCGAACCGGCCGCCGACTTTGTCGTGCAGGGCCCCGAGACGCACGGCGTGCCGGGACTGGTCAATTTGTATGGGATTGAATCGCCAGGGCTCACGGCGTCCCTGCCGCTAGCCGACGAGGTGGTGCGGAAACTCTGTTTGCGATGAGGCATAATTCGGAAACTCCGCCCGGTCTTGGAAATGCCAAGGAATTCTTAGGCTCATTGCGCTCTCCTGGCCGGGCGGCCGCGAATGGCGCAGCCGTAATCTCTGCGTGGCGCCGACGGTTTCCGGACGGATCAACAGTAGACCACCGGGCAATGCAGCGGTCTCACGGCGCACCGACGAGGCTTCAGGCGGAGAGTTTCCATGCTGATTGGCGTCCCCAAGGAGGTTAAGACTCACGAGTATCGTGTCGGCCTCACCCCCGGCAGTGTGCGAGAGCTCGTACATCACGGCCATCGGGTGATCGTCGAACGGGGGGCCGGGGCCGAGATCGGGTTTGATGACGCGTCCTACGCGGCCGCAGGCGCAGGCATAGCGGCGAGCGCGGAAGAGGTGTTTGCGGGCGCGGAATTAATCGTCAAGGTCAAGGAGCCCCAGCCCCGGGAAGTCTCGATGCTACGCGAAAAACAGGTGCTGTTTACCTATCTGCATCTCGCCGCGAACAAGGCCTTGGCGGAAGGACTGATCGAATCGGGGGGCACCGCTATCGCTTACGAAACGGTCACCGACGCCCGCGGCGGGCTGCCCCTTCTTGCCCCGATGAGCGAGGTGGCGGGGCGGATGGCGGTCCAGGTCGGGGCCCACTGTCTTGAGAAAGAGCAAGGTGGGATTGGCGTCCTGCTCGGCGGCGTTCCCGGTGTTCCGGCCGCAAAAGTGGTCATCCTCGGTGGCGGCGTGTCGGGCACCAATGCGGCACGCATGGCAATGGGCATGGAGGCTTACGTCACCGTCATCGACCGCTCGCTGCCACGGCTCTACGAGCTCGACATGCAGTTCGGGGCGCAACTTCACACGCTGTTCTCGACGATGGAGAATATCGAGCGCGAGGTGGTCGCCGCTGATCTCGTCATCGGCGCGGTGCTCATTCCCGGCGCGGCGGCCCCGAAACTCGTCAGGCGCGAGCTCGTCCGGGCGATGCGGCCGGGAACGGTAGTGGTCGACATCTCGATCGATCAAGGCGGCTGCTGCGAGACGAGCCGGCCGACAACACATGCGGCCCCAACTTATGTTGAGGAGGGGGTCGTCCATTACTGTGTGACGAACATGCCGGGGGCAGTCGCGCGCACTTCGACCGTCGCGCTCAACAACGCAACCCTTCCCTTCGTGCTTGCGGTCGCTGATGCTGGCGCGCAGCAGGCGCTTTCCGATAATCCGCATTTGCGAAGTGGGCTGAACATTTGCGGAGGACGCGTGACGCACCCGGCGGTCGCCCGCGAACTCAGCCTGCCGCTTGCGCCGGGAGAAATATTCATCGGAGAATAACACCGCACCCCGACAAAGTCTGAAAGTTTCAACAACTCTGCTATGGACCAGGGGCAGCACACTCCCTATTTCAGACGAAAACAGGCTGGAGAAGGGGAAAGATGGCGCTCCTTCCGATGACCGCATCGCCGCATTTCGACCTGCCATTCGATGCGGCTCCCGGTCCCGAGCTTGCGCCCGCGAGCGAAATCGACAACGCGGCAATTGCGGCCATTACCAACCTTTACCGTCAACTTCTCCCTCCCGGAGGTGCCATCCTGGACCTGATGTCGGGTTGGGTGAGCCATTTGCCTCCGGAAATCCCGTATTCTCGGGTAGTCGGGGTCGGCCTTGATGGACGCGAGTTGGCGGAAAACCCGTTTCTCGATGACTGGCGCGTACAGGATTTGAACCAGAACCCCGTCTTGCCATTTGCCACCAGCGAGTTCGACGGCGCGGCAATCTGCGTCGCAATCCAACATTTGACCCGCCCGTGCGAGGTCATCCGCGAAGCCGGGCGAGTGTCGAAACCCGGAGCACCGCTGATTGTGACCTTTTCGAAGCGTTGCGTCCCAACGCCCGCGATCGGCTGCTGGTGCCTGCTTGATGACGCCGGTCATCTCTGCCTGATTGCGCAACATTTCGTGCAGGCAGGCAATTGGACCGACATCCGGTGCCTCGATCGCACCCCGCCAGGCGGCGGAGACCCCCTTTACGCGGTGATCGGCCGCAGTCTCGGCCCGATCGCGGCCGACGATTAGCTGTCGTAGGCGACCATCGAAGTGAAGGGGACGTCGATGCGGCTGCGGCCCTTAAGAAAACTCAATTCGATGATGCACGCGGCAGCGGTAACCATCCCGCGGCGAAGGCGGACGAGATTGATGGCAGCCTGCATAGTTCCCCCTGTCGCCAGCAAGTCGTCGACCACGACGACGCGCTGACCGGCCGCGATCGCATCCTCCTGGATTTCGATGGCGTCCGTTCCGTATTCGAGATCATAGGTGAAACGCACGGTCCGGCCGGGCAGTTTACCTTTTTTGCGAACCATTACGAAACCCCGGCCCAGCTCGTAGGCAAGCGGTGCAGCGACTAGAAACCCCCGGGATTCGATGCCGACCAGCAGATCGGGCTGGTGCGGTCCGAGCGCATCCGCTAGGCGATGGACCGTCGTCTGCCAAGCATCGGGACGGGCCAGCAGCGTCGAAATATCATAGAAGAGGATACCCGGCTTGGGAAAATCAGGTATCGATCGGATATATTGCTTGAGGTCCATTGCTTTGTCCTCGAGGATTGGGACGTTGCGAGCCACAGCTTCTTCGGCGCGGCATAGCCAGTTTTTTTGCGGCTGAAAAGGCCCCGTCGCGCAGCAGATAAGCTCGCTCCGATCTCTTGCCTACCATGGCGTCCGTCGCCGCAACCCTCGTCGAAGCCGAGCCGGGATCAGTTGTCCTTACTGCGACGGGGGAATGGTTAGTGGCGAAGGCTGCGGAGCTCGACCGGCGACTTCGCGCTATGCAGATGCCCCGCGATAAGCGAGTTATCCTCGATCTTTCGGGGATCGACCGCCTCGATACCGCGGGCGCCTGGCTGCTGCTGCGAACCGAACACGACTTAGCCACCCGCGGCAATGCTGTCGAGATTCGCAATTTGCGCCCAAATTTTGCGCCGCTACTCGACCAGGTGCGCGCCGGAGGGATGGTGGTGCCGGCGCGCCACCCGCGGCCGGCGCACCATACGATCGCCGGCTTCATTGCCAGGATCGGCGAAGTTACGCTCGGGCTCATCGCTCGCGCCTACAGCATTCTCGGCTTCTTCGGCGCCGTCTGCGAAAGCGCGGGTGCTCTGCTGCTTCGTCCACGCCGGCTCAGGATCACGGCACTGGTGGCTCAGATGGAGCAGACCGGCGTCAATGCAGTGCCGATCGTGGGGCTGCTGTCTTTTCTGATCGGCGTCGTCATCGCCTATCAGGGTGCCGATCAGCTCCGCCGTTTCGGTGCTGACATCTATACTGTCAATTTGCTGGGAGTGGGGATCCTGCGCGAGCTCGGGGTGCTGATGGCGGCGATCATCATCGCCGGCCGTTCGGGCAGCGCCTTCACCGCCCAGATCGGTACGATGCAGGTCAACGAAGAAATCGATGCACTGCGCACAATCGGCCTCGATCCGCTAGAGGTGCTGGTGCTGCCCAGGCTCTTTGGACTCGTGCTGACGCTGCCGATGCTCACCCTCTGGGCCGATTTCGTTGGGCTGTTCGGCGGCTGTTTGATGTCGTGGGCTTCGCTGGGCATCGATCCGCCGCTATTTCTTCAGCAGCTGCGGGCTTCTCTTTACCCGTGGACCTTCTGGATCGGCTTGATCAAAGCGCCGACATTCGCACTCATCATCGGGCTGATTGGCTGTTATGAGGGTTTTCAGGTGGCGCGCAGCGCCGAAAGTGTCGGTCGTCAGACGACACTTTCGGTTGTCGAAGCGATCTTTCTCGTGATCGTGGCCGATGCCGGGTTTTCGATCTTTTTTTCCGCCCTGCAGATTTGACGATGCCAAACGATCCCGGCGAACCCATTATTCGCGTGCGCGGCCTCGTTAACCGGTTCGGCGCCGAGACCGTTCACGACGGTGTCGATCTCGACGTGTTGCGCGGTGAGGTAATCGGTATCGTCGGCGGTTCGGGGTCGGGAAAATCGGTTCTGCTGCGCACGATCATCGGCCTCAACCGACCGGTCGAGGGGAAGGTCAAGGTATTTGGGCGCGACGTTTTGCGGATGACGGACCGCCAACTGCGACAGCTTGAACACCGTTGGGGAGTGTTGTTTCAGGATGGCGCGCTCTTTAGTTCGTTGACGGTCGCGCAAAACATCGAGATACCGATCAAGGAATATTACGACATGCCGCTGCGCTTGATGGACGAGATCTCGGCGGTCAAGGTCAGCATGGTGGGGCTGCCCGGGGATGCTGGCGAAAAATATCCTTCTCAGCTTTCTGGAGGCATGCGCAAACGCGCCGGCCTTGCGCGCGCCCTGGCGCTCGATCCGGAAATCGTGTTTCTCGACGAGCCGACCGCTGGGCTCGATCCGATAGCCGCCGGCGCCTTCGACGAATTGATCCGCGACTTGCGGGCGAGCCTTGGCTTAACCGTGTTCTTGGTGACCCATGACCTCGACAGCCTCTTTGCCATTTGCGATCGGGTGGCGGTGCTTGTCGACAAGAAGCTGCGTGTCGGGACCCTGGAGGAGCTCCTCAAGGACAATCATCCTTGGATCCACTCCTATTTCCATGGCCCGCGCGGCCGGGCAGCGCAATATTCGGAAACCGGTGTTTTGACTGAGCAAAAGACAAGAAGCGTTGCACCGATGTAAGTCGGCTACCCACTCGGAGAGAGTAGATGGAAACGAGAGCCCATTACGTCGCGGTCGGTGCCTTTGTTCTTGCTATTATCGTACTCGGTTTCATCGCGGTCGTATCGTTGGGGCGAGTTGAACTGGCACAAAACCTTAAAAACTACTATATATTCTTCAAGGGATCGGTGACTGGTCTCAGCTACGGTTCGCTGGTGCAATATAATGGGGTCACGGTCGGCCGCGTCGTTGATGTCCGGATCGACCCCGACAACCTCGAACAAATCCAGGTGGCAGTCGAAATCGACACGAATAGGGTCCCGATAAAGACGGATGCCCGGGCATTCCTTGACACGAACCTGCTGAGTGGTGTCGCCACCATCCAGATTCGCGGCGGCACCCCCGAGGCGGCCGAACTCGTGCCCGAACCTGGCCATCGCTATCCCGTAATTGCCGCGGGCAGTTCGGTCATTCAGCGGGTGACCGAAATCGGGCCGCAGTTGCTGGACCGGTTGAAGATCGCCGTCGATAACCTCAACGAGCTGCTGAACGAGCGAAATCAGAAGGCCATTTCCGGCAGTCTTGAGAATATTCATCAGATCACCAGTGCGTTTGTCGCACCGAGCAGGGAGGCAGGCGAGCTGATCGCCAATACCAACAGGACCGTTCTAGAGATGACCGCCCTTCTCGACCGTATCGATCAGGGCTTCACCGGCAAGGGCGGCCTGAAGGATGAGGCGTCGCAGGCGCTCAACGATTTCGATAGGCTTGCAAAAAACCTCAACGAGACGAACCGGCAGTTGCAGCAGGTCGTTCAGGAGAACCGATCAGGACTCCGGGAATTCACGCAGAGCACGTTGAACCAAGTCAGCAATCTCGTGAGCGACATGCAACGCTTCATCGCGGGGTTGAGCCGATTTGTGTCCTCTGTCGAGCGTGATCCGGCGCGGTTGCTGTTCGGAGACCGCCGGGAGGGTTACCGGCCACAATGACGTGGCTGGCGGGTCGCTTCTCGCGTCGATTGTTTCCGAGCCTGGTTCCCTTCGTTTTGGCAGGCTGCTCCGCTGTGTTTGGGGCAAGCTCTCCCGCGCGGCTATATCGCCTCACCCCGACGAGCGCCTTTCCAGGGAAGCTACCACACCGCTCGGTGCAACTCCTGATCGATGTGCCGCTGGCGCCCCCGGGGCTCGACACGTCGCGGATCGCGTTGAGCCGATCCGCGATTTCCATCGATTACTTCGCCGATTCGGAATGGACCGATCGCATACCGCTGCTTCTGCAGACCGCACTTCTCCAAACTTTCGAGGATAGCGGGGCGATGCGAGCGATCGATCGCGAGTCGGCCAATCTCCGTGCAGATTTTATCCTCGATCCCGAAATTCGCCATTTCGAAGCGGTGTACGATTCGGCCAACGGCGCGCCGGAAGCACGGGTGTCGATCAACATTCGCCTAGTCGACCCCATAGGCCGGGACATTGTCGCGCAAGCCTCCCTCGAAGATCGCCGGCGCGCTTCGGCAAACGACGTGCCGGCGATCATATGGGCGTTCAACGAAGCGCTCGGGGAGGTGATGAAGGAGATTGTCGTCTGGACGGTAACCAAAACCGCTTTGCCGGTGAAGCGCTCGCAGCTATTCTGAACTCGTTTTGTTCCTTTGAGGTGGTCGATTGTCGCGGTGGGGGGAAGACGAGCGGCTGCACGCGCGCCGCCAGGAGATCGAACGAATGACCGCCGCCGCTGCGGTGATTCGGGAATGCCGGCGGGAATTCGCCGCCCGCGATCGCAATTTGTGCAGCGAGTTGACGGCAGGAGGTGCGGCGATCACTGAATGGCGGCATTACCCCGAGGGCGAGGTCTACGACCCTCGCAGCCATTGCCAGTATTTTTTCCACGCGCACCCTCGGAAAGGCGCGCCAGCTAGGACCGAGCAGGGCCATTTCCATACTTTTTTTCGTGCCGAGGGCATGCCAGCCGAGGTGGCACCACTCCTTCTTCCTGAGCTGGCCGTCGCGGATGTTCCGACCGTAGCGCCACAGGCGGCGCCGCTGAAGCGCGGGACAAGAGATGAAGTCAGCCATCTGATCGCAATCGCCATTGATTTCCGAGGCGAACCCTTTCGATTGTTCACGACCAACCGCTGGGTGACGGGGGAGACCTGGTACCGAGCGGAAGATGTTATCGCGATGTTGGATCGGTTTGCGATCGCGGAGCAGGGGTCTTTGTGGCTGTTGAACCGTTGGATTAGCGCCATGATCCAGCTCTATTGGCCGCAAATTGCCGCTCTGTTGCGGGCCCGTGACCGCGCGGTGATGAGCTGGCGCCGGCGCTGCCGGACACATGTGTTTGAGGACCCCCGACTCGAGGTCACGTCGAGCCGGGACATCGATCTCGACGCTCAGCTTGCTGTCGTGGAGCGCGCGCCCTTGGGGCTCCCCGATCGCGTCCAGCGTCGTGCCAGTGCGCTGCCGCCAATGGCCGATGGCTGGGACGATGGTATCTCGGGCTGAGTTCCCGCACACGCTCATCGTGCCTCGGGTGTCGCCGACGGTTGGCGCGGCGGGAGGATGTTGTTCCTGAGACACTGATTGAGCTGGGCATCGCGTTTGGCGTTCGATTCGGCATTAAAGTCGGGGTAGGCGGTTTGGGCCTGTTTGGCGCACGTATCCATCAATTTCCAGTTGGTTATGGCCGACTGCCCCGGCTGCGTTGCCTGCGCGGCGATGGTCGATACGGTGAGTAGCGCTAACAGCGAAAAAGCGGACAGCCTCAAAGATACCTCCTGTGCTCTGGGCTCGGCGAACGAAATGCAGGCCCGATTCGAACTCCTGGCAGCCTTTGGCCACAGGCGCGGTTGCGCCCAACGAAATTCTGGGGCTCCGTAGCGCTCGGTCCGATCGGAGGATTACTATGCTCAAAATTTGGGGACGGAGTACCTCGTCGAATGTACAAAAGTTGCTGTGGTGTTGCGCCGAACTAGGGATCGAATACGAGCGTGTCGACCTCGGAGGGCCGTTCGGCGGCAATCAAGACCCCGAATACCTCGCGATGAATCCGAACGGCTTGGTGCCGACTGTCAAGGACGGTGATCTCATATTGTGGGAGTCAAACACCATCTGCCGTTATCTGTGCGCGACACGCAACGGCGAGAGCTTATACCCAAAGGAGCCGGGACCGCGGGCGAATGTCGAGCGCTGGATGGATTGGCAGCTCTCCAGCATCGGACCGCCGATGGGAACATTACTGTTTGGTCTGATCCGCACCCGGCCCGAAGAACGCGATCACGCCGTCATCGAAGCGGCACGACGCAAGGCGCTTGCGGCATGGACGATTGTCGACGAGGCCCTTGAAGACCGCCCTTACCTGGCGGGCGGCGGACTCACGCTTGCCGAGATCACGCTCGGAACGTTGGTCTATCGTTGGCATGCCTTCTCGATCGAGCGCCCGTTGCTGAAGAACCTGCGGGCCTGGTATGAGCGCATGCGGGAGCACCCTCCTTTCCAGAGGCATATCGAGATCCCGATCACGTAAGTGTGATCGGCTCGTACGGAGTATCGCTTGGCAGTATTGGGGCTTAGCGTGCACTGATCTGCCCGTGAAATCAGCTGGATAAGGCAGGGAGGTTGGATGTTGTCAATAAACAAATCTCGCTCGCTCGGTGCGACAGCGGCGCTCCTTTTGGCGACCACGACGGCAATCGCGCTGGCGCAGGACAAGGAGACCGTCCTCAAGAATCGTCAAACGACAATGAAAGAGCAGGGCGCGGACCTGAAGAACGTCAAGGACTATCTCGACGGCAAGGGGGATCTCGCGAAAGCCAAGGAGGGCGCCGCCAATCTGACCCAAACGACCAAAAAAATACCGGAATTATTCCCACCCGGAACAGGCGGACCAAACCCCACCGGAGATTATGTTGCGAAGCCGGTCATTTGGACTGACTGGGACAAGTTCCTCGACGCCCAAAAGACGGCGGCCGCTAAGGCGGATGCTCTCCTTGTGGCGGTGAACGGTGGGGACAAGACAGCGATCGAAACGGCTTATAGCGATCTCGGGAAGAACGGGTGCGGCGGCTGCCACACGACGTTTCGTGAGAAGATCGAAAAATAAGGAGAAGTGGGAGAATGTGAGGCCGGCATGGTCATACTCCCGGCGGATCGGGCGGGTTATCGCCCGCTCGAGTGTCGCGTGCGTCTTTGACGCGGTGAGCGTTGCCTTACCGCTCACCCTAGCGGCGCCAACGGCAGTGGGCGCGCCACAGGGTGACGTGATAAGCCGCGGCGCGTATTTGGCAGCCGCCGCAGGGTGCGATCAGTGTCATACGGACAGCAAGAACAACGGGCAGCCCTATGCCGGCGGCCGCGCACTCGCGACCCCGTTCGGGACATTCTACAGCCCCAACGTTACACCCGATCCGGAAACCGGGATCGGCCGCTGGAGCGAGGCTCAATTCCTGCGGGCATTGCGCGACGGCGTAAGGCCGGATGGTTCAAACTATTTCCCGGTGTTTCCCTATCCGAGCTTTACCGAAATCACCGATGACGACGTGCGGGCGATCAAGGCGTTTCTCGTTGCCCAGCCAGCGGTAAGGCGATCCAACCGTGCGCACGACGTGGCCTTCCCGTTCTCGTTGCGTTTCTTGCAAACCGGGTGGAAGCTGCTCTTTTTCAGTCCGGGACCATTCCGGCCGAAGCCAGAGCGCGGCGAGGCCTATAATCGCGGTGCCTATCTCGTCACGGCACTCGCCCATTGCGGCGACTGCCACACGCCGCGCAACTGGTTCGGCGCCACTGAGCCGTCGCGTTTTCTCGCCGGTACGTCCCACGGCCCGGACGGCAAGGCGGTGCCGAACATCACCCCCGATCCGGACACTGGGATCGGTGATTGGAGCGAGCAGGATATCGTCACTCTTCTGAAGGACGGGCAGACGCCCGATTTCGATTTTGTCGGCGGCGCCATGGCCGACGTCGTCAAGAATACCTCGCGCCTCGATGACGCAGATCGCCATGCAATCGCCGTTTACCTCAAGGCGCTCCCGCCTATCCGGTCGGAGAAGAAGGCCAGATAAAGGCAGCTTTCACTACTGGACGCGCGGGTGCGACCTCCTATGATGCCGGGTCAAAGCCTGGAAAGGGAGCGAGTCTTGGCCCGACAGCGACCGGATGAGAGCTTGGCCCGTTTCAAACGGATCGCTTTGGTATTGTCGGGCGGCGGCGGGCTAGGAGCATATCAGGCGGGCGCCTGCGCGGCCTTAGAGAAATGCAGCGTGCGGCCGAACTGGATCGCCGGCACTGGCATCGGCGCGATAAACGCCGCGATCATCGCGGGAAATCTGCCGCATGAACGTGTCTGGCGACTACGCCACTTCTGGCGAGAGCTTTCGAAGCGCGCGGGGCCGCGAGACGCACAGTACCGGACGGGAGGCGCCAGATCGGTGTTAAGGAGGCTGCTGCAGCGGGGCGCGCGCTCAACGATGATGTCCTTCACCGATGACGCATCGCCCCTCTCAACCGCCGAATTACGAAATCTGCTCTGCGCGAACGCCAATTTCGAGCGGATCAATTCGGGCGCCATTCGGGTCGTCTTTGGCGCGATGAATCTAACGACGGGTGCGGAGACGTTCTTCGACAACGATCGGCATGTGCTCGCTGCCGATCACGTGCTGGCCAGCACACCGTTGCCCGGTTTGCAGCCGATGACCATCGAGCGGCAGCTTTTTGGGGGCAGTGGCTTGCCGGTTTCCGCGCTGGACGATGCCCGCCCGGCCGATACGCTCTGCGTTGCGATCGACGGTTACGACCCGGTTCCCGCCGCCAATTGCGGGATCAGCCGCACGGCACGGGAAATCGCTGCAATGCGGCGCACATATGACCTGCGCCGCAGGCTTGCCGTGCTCGGTGAGCGGCTTCCATCCACTTTGCAGGGCGATATTGACATCCGCCGCTGTCTCTCGGAAGCGAGCAATACGACGATGACAATCCTGCACGTTGTGCACGAAGGAAATCCCACTGGTCTAGCTGCTAAAATGGCCGATTTTTCTGCCGCCACCGTGGCGCATCGATGGAGAGCGGGAGAGAGCGACATCGAAAGGAGCTTGGCTCATCCGCGCTGGCTGGCGCCGCCACCACGGCTCTGCGGGGTCGTGATACACGAAATGCGCGGCGGCGTCGCTGCTCCGCCCCGCTGAAGTTATTCCCCTCGTCCTTGTCGAGGGGCCTCACGCCTCGCCAGCAGAAGAATTGGGGCGCGGGGCAAAGCCGCGGCGCGGGCTGACGCTGTGGAACGAAGAAGAAACGCGACATCGCAGGCCAGACGACGGTTCGCATCGGCGAGAGCGGCGGGCAAGTGTGTTCAGCACCGGGACGCCCAGCTGCATGCCGTACGGAAGCCCAGTGAGATCCCTATCGCCGACTTCGGCACATTCGGCAGCGCAAGGCTGACTCTCGCGTAGAGCATATGTGCGCTTGAGGACGTCCGGCCATGTCAGGCCGCGCCTTAGGCAGCGCCTAACAGACTGCCTTCTATTTTGCCAGGGTTAACCAACAAACCAAGCATCACATGAGGCTCTTGCTTATCGGTTTAAGTTCCGCAGACGGTTATCGCGTCGCTACTTGCCTAAGCCTTTGTCAATATAAATATATTATTGAAATGGCAGAAGTTTTGGAGTGGGATGAAATCGCCTTTCGATCGATCGACACCGAAAACGTTTCGACGTTTAGGAGGCTCGCGGGATCCGGGGGCGCGGGCGAACGAGGATATATGCTTTACGACACCTACCAGGTCCACAACGACCTACTCGCCCCGATTCGACTGACAGCCGAGTTTTTGCGCGGCGTGCTCACTCAACCATGGCCGCTGATCAAAGACGCCCCCCTCGTCAGAGGCGCAGCAGCTGCAATGGAGTTGCTGTCCAATGCCGGGATGTCTCATGACCGGCCAGATTTCGGCATTAACTCCGCAAAGGTCGACCGCAGGGAAGTCGCCGTCAACGAGGAAATCGTTGCCTTCCATCCGTTTTGCAAGCTGCTGCATTTCCGCAAGGACGGAGCTCATGACGAACCCACCGTTCTCGTCGTGGCACCGCTTTCAGGGCATTTCTCGACACTATTGCGTGGCACCGTTCAAACCCTGCTGCCGGAGCATAATGTTTACCTCACCGACTGGGTGAATGCGCGCAATGTTCCACTTCTGCACGGGCGGTTCGACCTAGACGATTTTGTCGATCTGGTGATCCGGTTTATCCGCCTATTGGGGCCAAGCATCCATGTCATGGCGGTCTGCCAACCCTCGGTGCCGGTCCTCGCGGCCGTCTCGTTGATGGCGGCGGCCGGAGACCCCTGCCAGCCGGCATCGATGGTGTTGATGGGTGGGCCGATCGACCCGCGTGCGAACCCGACGGAGGTCAATCATTTCGCGATGGCGCATTCGCTTCTGTGGTTTGACCGCACCGTCATCACCACGGTGCCGGCGCGTTATCCGGGGGCGTTTCGCCGGGTTTACCCGGGCTTTCTGCAGCTCGCCGGGTTTCTCAGCATGAACTTCGACCGCCACGTATCCGCGCATTGGTCGATGTTCCACAACCTGGTCAAGGGCGACGGCGAGAGCGCCGCGGCGACCCGCGCCTTTTACAAAGAGTACAGCGCGGTTATGGATCTGCCGGCCGACTTCTATCTGCAGACGATCCAACGCGTCTTCCACAGTTGTGATCTGCCGCAGAGGCGCTTCCGCGTGCGCGGCAACCTTGTCGAGCCGGCGGCAATCGCGCGCACCGCGTTGATGACGGTGGAAGGAGAGAGGGACGATATCTGCGCGGTCGGACAGACGGTCGCCGCGCATTCTCTTTGTACTGGCATTCCGCCGGGAAAAAAGGCCCACCATCTGCAGTTCAAAGTCGGCCATTTCGGGGTATTCCACGGCCGCCGCTGGCAGACCGAGATCTACCCCAAGGTCAAAGCGTTCCTGCGCGCGCAGGGGTAGACGGGACGGCTTCGAGCCCGATCCGGGCTTCGATCTCAACTGGAAATTGTCGGCGCGCGTGGGTCTCGGCAGTTAAAAAAGACGCACCACTCGCGGCTAAACTCCGCCATTATGGGGTGAGAGAAGGGGAGGAACGAAAGATGCCTCTGCGTAGCAAGGTCATCATCACTTGCGCGGTTACGGGGTCGATCCATACCCCGACGATGAGCCCCTATCTGCCGCTGACGCCGGACGAGATTGCGCGCGACGCGATCGCCGCGGCAGAGGCAGGGGCGGCGATCCTGCATCTCCACGCCCGCGATCCGAGGGACGGGCGGCCGACACCCGATCCCGAGGTGTTCATGCAATTCCTGCCGCGGATCAAGCAAGCGACCGGCGCTGTTGTCAACGTCACGACCGGCGGCGGGCACGGCATGACGCTTGAAGAGCGGCTCGCCGCGCCGCTGCGCGCCAAGCCCGAAATGTGCTCGCTCAATATGGGCTCGATGAATTTCGGGCTGTTCCCGCTTCTGGAGAAGTACAAAGAATTCAAACATCCGTGGGAGTCGCGGCATCTTGAGATGACGCGCGACTTCATCTTCCGCAACACCTTCGCCGATATTGAGCGGATCCTAAAAGAGTTGGGCGAGGGCTGCGGCACCCGCTTCGAGTTTGAGTGCTACGACGTTGGGCATCTCTACAATCTCGCGCATTTTCTCGACCGCGGCATGGTAAAGCCGCCGCTTTTCGTGCAGACGATCTTTGGCATCCTGGGCGGTATCGGCGCTGATCCCGAGAACGTCGTTCACATGAAGCGGATCGCCGACAAGCTCTTTGGCGGCGATTATGCGTGGTCGATCCTCGCCGCCGGCCGCCACCAATTGCCGCTCGTGTCGATGGGCGCGATCATGGGCGGCAACGTACGGGTCGGGCTTGAAGACTCGCTGTGGATCGGCAGGGGCAAGCTTGCACAGAGCAATGCCGACCAGGTCAGCTGTGTCCGCTCAATTGTCCAGAATTTGTCATTTGAGATCGCGACGCCGGACGAGGCGCGCGCGACGCTCGCACTTAAGGGCGGCGATGCGGTGGGCTTCTAATGATCGACAAACGAGTGAGGACTTTGCCCGAGGCCGTGGCCGGCATTCCCGATGGCGCGACCATTCTGTGCGCCGGGTTCGGCGGCGCCGGGTTGCCCGACGCGCTCTGCGAGGCGGTTATCGAGCAGGGGGCGCGGGGGCTGACGATCGTCGCCAACAACGCCGGCACCGGGCGGCGGGGACTCGCGGCGCTGCTCGCAACGGGCCGGGTCAAGCGAATCGTCTGCTCGTTCCCGCGCAGCGCCGGTTCGGTTGTATTCGAGGAGCTTTACGCCGCCGGCCGCATAGAATTGGAGCTCATGCCGCAGGGCATTATCAGCGAGCGGATGCGTTGCGCCGCAGCCGGGCTCGGCGGCTTCTATTCGCCGGTCGCGGTGGGCACCCGGCTGGCCGAGGGCAAGGAGCACCGCGAGATCGACGGCCGCACGTATGTGCTCGAAAAACCGCTGAAGGGCGATGTCGCACTGCTCGCCGCCGACCGTGCCGACCGCTGGGGTAATCTGACCTACCGAAAGTCGGCGCGCAACTTCAACCCGACAATGGCGATGGCGGCTGATTTGTCGATCGCGCAGGTGCGCCATATTGTCGAACTCGGCGAGATCGATCCCGAGACGATCGTCACTCCGGGCATTTTCGTGGACCGCGTCGTTCACGTGCCCGTATAGGAGGAAAGGCGCAATGCCGTTGAAACGTCGCCAAATCGCCTGGCGGGCCGCGCAGGACCTCGTCGACGGCGCCTATGTCAATCTCGGGATCGGATTGCCAACATTGGTAGCGGACTTTCTTCCGGCCGACCGTGAGATCGTCTTGCACAGCGAGAACGGTATCTTGGGCGTCGGCCCGGCGCCGTCGGATAACGAGGTGGATTGGGATCTGATCAATGCCGGCAAGCAGCCGGTCACATTGGCGACCGGCGGCAGCTACGTGCACCATACCGACTCGTTTCTGATGATCCGCGGCGGCCATCTCGACCTCGCGCTGCTTGGCGCCTTCGAGGTGTCGGAGAAGGGCGATCTCGCGAACTGGACGACCGACGACCCGGCGTTTCCGCCCGGAGTTGGCGGCGCGATGGATCTTGCGGTAGGCGCCAAGGAGATCCGCGTGCTCCTCGAGCACACGACCAAGTCGGGCGCGCCGCGCATCCGCCGGCGATGCGAGTACCCGCTGACAGCCGCCGGCGTCGTGCGTCGCATTTATACCGACCTCGCGGTCATCGATGTGACCCCGGAGGGGCTCGTCGTGCGCGAGCTCGTCGAGGACACAGATCTCGCCGGCCTGCAGGCCAAGGCCGAGGCGGCGCTCCACCCAGCTCCCGACCTGCGCCCGTTGCGCACCCCGCCGGTGTGAGAGCGAGGCGGCCGCGTGTCCTATTCGCCGGCGCCGTTATAGGGCGCGATCACTGACCCGGTCCGGTATTCCGCCGGCTCGAGGATGACCTCGGTCTTGGTGTCCTTGAACTCGTCGAGGCTGTTGTTCTTGATGTTCTGCCACTGGACTTCGAGCACGCGCGGCTTCGACCATTCGCCGTCCTTGCCGAAGCTGATGTCGCCGACGATCGTCTTGAACGGATGGCTGCGGATGTAATCGGCGAGCCTGTCCTGGTCGAGCTCCTTGATGCCCTCGATCGCCTCGGCCAATACCTGAAGCTCGGCATAGGCGAAGGGCGGCAGGTACCATCCCAGCGGGTCGACCCCCTCGGCTGGCGCCTTGGCTTGGTATTTCTTCAGGAATTCGAGGATACCCGGAAATTGCATAGTCGGTGCCGGAATCCAAAAGTCATAATCGATGATACCGTTGAGCTTCGGTCCGAATTGCTGCTTGAATGCGGTGTATTGGAACCCCACCATGCCGCCGCCAAAATACCGCGTCTTCAGCCCGACCTCGGTCGCCGCGAGGAGAATGCCGGCGGAATCGGGCGGGTAGGAAGCAACGAAGACGATTTCGGGATTGGTCGCCTGGACCGCATGGATGATTGGCGTGTAGTCGGCGGTCGACGGCGGGTAGCTCTTGTCATAGACAATTTGCAGCCCCTCCCGCTTAGCAATGTCCCGCACCCCTTCGGTCGCGTTTTTCGGATATTCGGCGTCGGCGCCGACGATCGCGAGCGTTTTTGGCCTCGGTTTACCCTCGAGCGCCACCTTGAAAAATGGATCGGGGAAGCCGTGCTTGGGATCGGGGCCGGTTGGCAGCATCGAAAAATATTTCGGGTAATGGAACTCGCTGTTGACAGCGAGCGCGAACAGGCCGAGGAACAACCGGTTGTGTCCCATCGCTACCGGCATCGCCGGTGCGGTCAGATTGGTGCCGTAACCGGACACGATGAAGTCGACCTTGTCGATGTCGAGCAGCTTGGTATAGAGCGCTGGCACGGTCGCGCCGTTGCTCTGATCGTCGTAGTAAACGAGCTTCACCGGCCGCCCCAAGAGACCGCCTTTGGCGTTGACGTCGTCTTGCCAAATCTGCATCGCGAGCAATGCCGATTTCCCTGCGGCGGCGAGGCCGCCGGTCAGTCCCATGCCGAAGCCGATCGTTATCGGCTCCGCTGCCTGCGCCCCGGTCACCGCAAGGATGCACCCGGCAAACGCGGCGGCGGAAAGAGCAGCCGGGCGGTGCCGATTACGAAGCGGAACGGGTGTCCCTTTGAACATGTCTTCCTCCCCTGTTCTTGTGTGCGGTCAGGGCCGCGCCCCGGCAAAGCGGTAGACGCCGTCGGGGCCAATATCGCGGTTGAGCTCGCCTTGATGCATCAAGTAATGCAAGTGAGCAAGGGCTTCGCCGAGCGCAAAGCCCATCTGGTGCCGATCGAGGCGCCGTGGAAACAGGATCGGGACCAGCTGAGCGGCAGTTTGGGGGCCAGCACAGCCAGCAAGGACATCAACGCAACGCGTCCGATGATGGGCGGCCAGCGCATCGATCCGCCGATGCAACCCGAAAAACGGCAAATTGTGCGACGGCAAGACAAGCACGTCCGGCGGCACCGCTTCCCGCAACTTGGCAAGGGATGACAAATAACGGGCGAGCGGATCGCCATCCGGCTCGTGCGGCTGGACGCTGATATTGGGTGAGATCTTCGGCAATACCTGATCGCCCGAGATCAGTATTGCCGCTTCAGCGCAATAAAGGCAGGCGAGTTCCGGCGCATGTCCTTCGCCGACAATTACGCGCCATCTCCGGCCGCCAATCTCTAAGAGCATTCCATCCGACAGTCTCTGAAAACTCGCGGGCACCGAGGGAACGCCGCGGCGATAGCTGTTTTCCCGCTCGCTGAACAATTCGCAGGACGCCGGGTCGAGCCCGGCACAATGTGCGAAGCGGCGGCGCAACGGGACGAAATCCGGGTCGCTGCGGCTCATGACGCGGGCAGACAGCCACTCTTTTTCGGTGATCCACAACGGCGCTCGCCAGCGTTCCGTCAACCAGGCGGCCAACCCGATGTGGTCGGGGTGGTAATGCGTTACGATCACCCGGGTGATCGGCAGTCCATCGAGAGCATGGGAAAAAATCTGTTCCCAAAGTTCCTTCGTCCGGGGCATTGCATAGCCAGTATCGACGATCGTCCAGCCGGGGCCGTCCTTCAGCAGCCACAAGTTGATGTGATCGAGCGCAAAAGGCAGCGGCATGCGCAGCCACCGCACGCCGGCCGCGAGTTCCAATGCCTTAGCCGGTCCGGGTGGTGCCGCTACCGGAAACTGTAAAACTGTGAGGTTTCCGTCCATTCACTATGCTTTTCTCGGATGGCGAATTGACCGGCAAGGTAGGACGGCGCATTAGTGCCCGACAAGCGAGAAGCCCGCCGGTGAGGAATGCATGAGCGAAAGAACGCTAGAGGCAATGGCAAAAACGGCCAAGTAGATGCGCGATTTCCATATACCGGGTCGCTCGGCGGCGATCGCGGCCAACGGCATGGCCGCAACCTCGAACCAATTGGCGACGCTGACCGCGCTCGATGTGCTGCGGTCGGGCGGCAACGCGGTCGATGCCGCGATCGCCGCGGTCGCGGTGCAATGCGTCGCCGAGCCGCAGAGCACCGGCATCGGCGGCGATTGCTTTGTGTTGTACTCGCCGAAGGGTGGCCTGCCGGTGGCGTTGAATGGTTCCGGCCGAGCGCCGGCGAAGGCGAATGTGGAGTGGTATGTCGAGCGCGGTTTCCGCGAGATCCCGATCGCGAGCCCGCATGCGGTGACGGTTCCCGGGGCTGTCGACGCCTGGTGCATGCTCAATGCCCGATACGGCACCCGTGCGCTCCTAGAATTGCTCGAGCCGGCGGCGCGCGCCGCTGAGGAAGGGTATGTCGTCGGTCCCCGCGTTGCGCATGATTGGCATCGCAATCAGGCGAAATTGCGCGATCCCCTCACCGCGAAGCTGTTTCTGCCGGGGGGGCGGCCGCCCAATGTGGGCGACCGGATGCGCAACCCGCCGCTCGCGACCACTTTGCGGCGCATCGGGCGTGAGGGCCGTGAAGCATTCTATGACGGGCCGGTCATGCGCGACATCGTCGGCCGGCTGAAGGCATTGGGCGGACTGCACGAGCCGGAAGATTTTGCAGCCCAGCGGTCGGATTGGGTAGAGCCGATCCACACCTTGTATCGCGGCTACGAGGTTTACGAATGCCCGCCAAACGGGCAAGGGGTTGTCCCGCTGATGATGCTGCGGGCGCTGTCCGGCTACGATCTCTCCGGCGACGCGTTCACCGAGGCCGATCAACTGCATCTGCTGGCGGAGGTAACAAAGGCCGCCTATTGGGCGCGCGACGCCTATGTGTGCGACCCAGCGCACGTGCCGGTGGATGTTGCCGAGCTGTTGTCAGAGGCACGTGCCGAACGCGTGCGGCGCAATATCCGGCTCGACCGCGCCCGCCCAGGTCCCAGCTGGGCGGATATCGAGCACGAGGACACCGTCTATCTCTGCGTCGTCGATCGCGACGGCAACGCAATCTCGTTCATCAACTCGCTGTTCTCCGGCTTTGGGACCGGCATTCTCGCGCCGGGGAGCGGCGTGTTGCTGCAGAACCGCGGCTCGGGCTTCCGCACGATACCGGGCCATCCGAACGCGATCGGACCGCGGAAGCGGCCTTTACACACGATCATCCCGGCGATGCTCGTCGAGGATGGCCTCGCCATCATGCCGTTCGGCGTCATGGGCGGGCATTATCAGCCGGTTGGGCAGACGCATTTTCTGCATCGCGTCCTCGACCGCGGCTTGGACCCGCAACAAGCCGCCGAGCAGCCGCGCATCTTCGCGCATCCACGCGGGGTGTTGGAGGTCGAGCCCACCAATCCCGAACCGATCGTGGCCGAGCTGGCACGCCGCGGGCATCCGATCGAGATGACCGAGGTTCCGCTCGGCGGCTGCCAGGCGATCTGGATCGACCGCGAGCGCGGTGTCCTGATCGGCGGTTCGGAACCGCGGAAGGACGGCTTGGCCCTCGGCTATTGACCGAGGGCGGAGCCGAAATCGGCTTTGGCCAAAGTGGCGGCCGGACCCGTCTCGTGCATCTGTTTTGGAGGGCGCGCGTGACGGCAAAAGCGCCGCCGAGCTGATGCGTGATGGCGCGACCTCTTGCGCCAATGGTTGGCGCCAGCCTCCAAATCATGGATCGCGACGCAGGCCGGATGCGCAACACCCGACCGTTTTGTCTTCACCAACCGCAAGAGCGGCGCGGGCGTCGACAAAATCGTCGATTTCGTAACCGGCCAGGGCGGGCTTGAACCGCCGGCGTCCCGCTTATTCCCGTAGAACCGGGAATTTTTTCGATTCCACCCGAAAAGTGCCGTTTCGGTACAGAAAATCGCCAAACAAATCAAGCCCTTGCGTGCCAATTCCCGTGGCCGGCTAAACGGGAATTTTTTTGCGCCTAATCGGGAATTAAATGCCCCAAACCGGGAATTGGCGCAAAGCGCGGCGCGCGCGACAGCAATGCAATAAAGTAGAACCATAAAAAACCAATCGCTCAGTGCTGTTAGGATCCACGGCGAACCTGCTCCGAAAGTTGGTCTTTTTTGAGGTCGATCGGTCGGGTCTGCCGCTTCCCGATCAGCGGCCAGAGCCGGCTTGCGCCTCACCCGTCGATCTCGAGCCCAAGCACCAGGCGACTGGCGTAGCGCTGCTGCGCCTTCTGCTGTAGCGGACCGCGATCGCCGTCCTTGTTGTACCTTTGCTGAGTTGCCGCGACACCGCGGTGCTCCGCGGGGCCTATGCCGAACTCGCTTACCGCTTTCGTTATACGACCCTGAGATTGGTGCCGCGCATGCCGCCGCTGTGGCGGGTTTCACGATAACTTTGCGGTCTCTTCCTGAAGGTCGCCCGGAAAACGCTGCGATGACCCGATCCCGTCGCAACCGCTAGCGGCGAGCCGCGCCTCAGGATTGCTTCGTGGCTCCGCTCCTCGCAATGAAAGTCTTTTCTTGGGTCATTGCGCGCGAAGCGAAACAATCTTGGCAGCGCCGGTGCGGTGTCAGATGTCTTGTTCGCACCACTAACTCCGTTCTCACCCGCGCTGTAGCGGCTAATATCGCGTTCGGGAAAAGGAAACAACTTTCGAAGTTTTTCGGGCTCTGTATAAACGATTTTTTGAGACCTGCGTAGTTAACGTGTCCATATCTTCAGGCAAAGGACAAGATGGGCATCTCTAAATGGCAATGGCGATATTCGATAATCCAGTTGAAATTCCAGGTCATGACGCCACTTTACGATTATTGAATGAAATCCTCGAGGACTATCAAAGAGCGTGTTATGCCACTGGAAAGCGGGTCGAACAGCCGCATCTCAAAGACACCGCCAGAAAGGCGATACAGGCATTAAGTCCATTTTATTCCGAAAGCGACGCCGACAAACTGCTTGAGCGCGCTGCTTCGAGGCCGTCGCCCGCCGGAGGGCATCCGTAACACGCACGCGCTGGCGGCCTCACGTCAGAAATCGACATGTCAATAATCAATGTTGCAGAATTGCGTAAGCTCAAGGCGTCCTTTTCGCGCCGTTACTTAGGCGCGGCCTTGTCAATTTCAGGCGCCGTGCTGGTAGTCGCCTGTATCGCAATTGGCTTCTATCACCTCGCGGCCTTTGCGGCCGGTATTGACTTGATTGTGACAAGGTTAGCGCTCGGGATCGGACGATCTAACAGGGATAGCCTCGGTTCGAGCGGTTGAGGAACGCCTCGAGGCTTTCCTGCGACTTCGCGAGGGCCAACGGCCGCTCTTGCGAGCCTGCGTTTTCATCATTACTGCGCGAAGTCAACGTTGTTTAGAGCGGTGCTCAGCGGCGCGCGGCCAATTCTCATCGCGGCCTTCAATTTGAAGGCGGGTTTGGCATGCTCTATGCGTAACCATTAACAGGGGTTGTGCCTAACACCTCGAAGGGTTAACGTGCGAAAATGAAAGGCATCGGCGGAGCGAACCGCTCGGCACACGCCTAGAGGGCCGAAAGGTCAGTGCCTCAGGGAGACAGCTGATCCAACGAAGGTGATAATGGCAAATGGGTCGCAATCGTGCGACGACGATTTGCAATATTCGCGGAGAGGAGACGGTAATGCCCAAAATAGCCTTTCACACTGATCTTAAGAAAACACCGGAATCGGCGGAAATAAAGACTCACAACCGCTGGCATCCCGACATTCCCCTGGTGGAGACCTTCAAACCGGGGGCGGAATTCCGGGTTGAATGCTTCGACTGGACCGGCGGACAGATTGCGCCGGACGACAGCGCTAACGACGTTCGCGATGTCGACCTGACAAAGGTCCATTATTTGAGCGGACCGTTTGGAGTCGAAGGAGCCGAACCCGGCGATCTGATGGTGGTCGACCTCCTCGACATCGGTTATCTGCCGGACTCGCCCTGGGGCTTCACCGGCATCTTCGCCAAAGAAAACGGCGGAGGGTTTCTCGTCGAACACTATCCGCAAGCGCGCAAAGCGATCTGGGACTACCACGGGATCTACACGAACTCACGCCACATCCCGGGTGTCCGTTGGGCCGGCATTATTCATCCTGGGCTGATCGGGTGCCTCCCCGACCGGGAATTGCTCGAACGCGCGAACCGCCGCGAGGCTGAGCTGCTCGCCACGAATCCCGACCGCGTACCACCGCTGCTGGCGCCGCCCCATGCGCCGACCGCGCTGATGGGGCAGATGACCGGCCGGACCGCCCAAAGCGCTGCGCAAGAAGCGTGGCGCACTGTGCCGCCGCGTGAGCATGGCGGCAATTGCGACATCAAGAACCTGTCGCGTGGCTCGAAAATTTATTTCCCCGTCTACGTCAGAGGCGGCGGGCTGTCGATGGGCGATATCCACTGGTCGCAGGGCGATGGCGAGATCACCTTCTGCGGCGCGGTCGAGATGGCCGGCTGGATAGATATCGGCGTCGACCTCATCAAGGGGGGCATTGCGAAATACGGGATTACCAATCCGATCTTCAAGCCGAGCCCGATAGAGCCGCGCTTCTCCGAGTATCTGGTTTTCGAAGGCATCTCGGTAGACGAGACCAGTGGAAAGCAGCTCTATCTCGACGCCCACGTTGCTTATCGGCGGGCGTGCTTGAATGCAATCGAGTATCTCAAGAAGTTCGGCTACACCGGTGAACAGGCCTACATGATCCTCGGCACCGCACCGGTGGAAGGCCGAATTAGCGGGATCGTCGACATCCCCAACGCATGCTGCACCCTCGCGATCCCAACAGAGATCTTCGACTTCGATATCCGGCCCACTGCCTCCGGCCCGACGCGCGCGGTGCCCGCGAGCGACGTGGCGGCCTGCACCTAGGCGACCGGAGCCCTGGCGTGGCGGCACTCCTCTGTGTCGCCACACGGGCGCCTCGCTAACAGCCGGCTGGCCGGCGCACAGTTGATAGGTGCGCCGCAGATGCGGTGGCTGCGTCAATAAACTGTAGGAGGGGAGAATGCTGGTAGGGCTTACGCTCTTTTGGGTAGGAGCCGTCCTGTGCCTCAACGGGCTGTGGGTGCTCGACAAGATTGGCGACCGTGAAATCACTGTGATCGACGTCTTCGTCGGCTTTGTGACGCTCGCTGTGTCGAGCTATCTGGCTTTCGGGCCGGGCACCAGCGCTGAGAGCATCAAGAGTGCGGCGTTTATACTTTTATTCACCTTCACCTATTTCTGGGTCGCCTGGAACCGATGGAATGGCGCCGATGGTCGCGGACTTGGTTGGTTTTGTCTGTTTGTCGCAATTACCTGCGTCCCGATCTTCTTAACAACCTTTGCCACTGCCCAAACGGCATGGGACTATTGGCTGGCAATTTGCTGGCTTTCGTGGGGCGTCCTTTGGTTCTGTTTCTTCCTCCTCGGGGCGCTCGGTATGAAGAACGTGACAAAGTTCACTGGCGCGCTCTGCGCGATCCAAGGCGTCTATACAGGGTGGATTCCGGGCTATCTGCTCCTCACAGGCGCTATGCCCGGGGGTCCGGTACAGCCCCACTGAGCAGATTCGAAAAATTCCAGAAGGCGCAATCCATTGCCTGATGGGACGCAACCCACCTGCTCGTGTGACGGAGGAATTAGAAATGCCGCTCTATGACTATGGCTGCAGTAGCTGCGGGCCGTTCCGCGAGTGGCGGAGCGTGAGCGAGTGGGATGCAAGGGTACCGTGTCCGACGTGTTCTCTGCCGGCGCCGCGGCTCGCTGCGGCACCGATGCTTCGTGTACTTTCGTTGAACAACCGGATCGCCCATGAACGCAACGAACGCAGCGCGCATGAGCCTAAGGTCGTGCGGCGCGAGCACCTGCCACGGGACGATCGCCATTACGGCCATCGTCACGAGGTTAGTCCGCTGATCAAGCAGCAGTTTGGCGATGTCCAAAAGAGCCCGTTCACCCGGCCTTGGATGGTAGGTCATTAGGACGAGGTGTGGGTCTACCTATGTGTTTTCATTGGTGCCGCGATAGGTGGGGTTGGACGCTACGGCCTGTCGGGCCTCGTCGCCAATTGGATAGGCGCAGCATTCCCATGGGGTACGCTGATCGTCAACATTACTGGCTGTTTTGTCATTGGTGTGTTCAATACCGTAACCGGGCCAGACGGTATATTCTTGGTGCCCGCCAATTTGCGCGTGTTTGTCATGGCAGGGATCTGCGGAGGTTACACGACATTCTCCTCGTTCAGCCTGGAGACACTTAACCTGGCGCGAAACGGAGAGTGGCTCGCCAGCGCGGCGTATATACTGGCATCAACTGTGTTTTGCCTAATTGGCGTTTGGCTGGGGCATGTCGCCGGCCTTCTGATCAACCGTTGATGCGGAATCTGATGGACGGAACCAAGAATGCAGTTAGGAGAGAAGGCGGCGCTGCTGCGCATCTTCATCGGGGAGAACGATCGGTTCGGCCAACATCCTCTTTATGAGGCTATTGTTCTCAAGGCTCGAGAGGAGGGACTTGCCGGGGCGACTGTGCTGCGCGGCCCGATGGGCTTTGGCCATTCGAGCCGCCTGCATACCGCCAAAATCCTGCGGCTCTCCGAAGATCTTCCCGTCGTCGTCGAAATCGTCGATACAGAAAAAAATGTCACGGCCTTTCTGCCACTGCTCGATAGCATGATGACGGGAGGGCTCGTTTCTCTTGAAGAGGTCCGCGTTCTACGTTACGGGCCGAATGAGAAGAAAGCGGACGTTGAAATCGCCGGATCCTGAATGACTTCTACCGCGCGAGGACGCGCGGTGGGACTTTTTGTGACCCGCCGTGCGGCGGTTTTTCTCGCTCTCCTCGCGCAAAGCCGTGGCTTCAATCTCGCCGGCGTTGCGAAACTGAACGGGCTATTTCCGCTCCTCGATCTGTTGCTGATCCAAGCGGGGCGGCAACAATCTCACGCGCCCTTATCGCCGGAACTTGCCGGTCCGACGATCTATGTCATCGACGTCGCCGTCGGCGACAAGATCCCGCGCAAAGGCGGCCCGGGCATCGCCTACTCCCTACTCCGATGTCTTCGTTATCAACAAGATCGATCTCGCGCCGTTGAGGGCTCCAGCCTCGGACTGATGGATCGCGAGCCGCGCCAAATTCGCGGCGCCCGGTTGTTCCTCTTCACCCACCGCAAGAAGGGGCGAGCGGGTCGACAAAGTTGTCGAATTCCTGACCGGGTTTTAACCGCGCGCCTCCGCCCGCAGCAGCTCCAGGGCCACTTCCAGCGCCGCCCAGCGGATCGCCGAGCGGTCGCCCGAGAAGATACGGCTTTCGGTGCGGCAGCTGCCATCGCGCCGCGCCAGGCCAATAAGCACAAGGCCGACGGGCTTTGTCGCCGTGGCGCCACCGGGACCCGCGATCCCGGTGACCGAAACCGCGAGGTCAACCGGCGCGCGGGCGATGGCGCCTTTTGCCATCGCAGCGGTGGTCTCGGCGCTGACTGCGCCGTGCGCGGCTATCGTCTCAGGCGGAACACCCAGCAGCTCCGATTTCGCCTCATTCGAGTAGGTGACGAAGCCGCGCTCGACGACATCGGATGAACCGGCGGTCGCCGTCAGCGCGCCGGCAACTAGCCCGCCGGTACAGGATTCCGCCGTTGCGAGACGCCAGCCGCGCGCGCGGCACGCATCCAGAACCGATTGCGCAAGAGTGAGGGTTTCACTGTCGAACACCAAATGCTCCGGCTAGGGTCAGCAGTACCAATGAGGCTAGGGCAGCGTAACCCCCCGCCAACATGTCGTCGAGCATAACGCCGAGACCCCCACCGACGCGACTGTCAGCCCAGCGCACTGGCGCCGGCTTCCAGATGTCGAATATTCGAAACAGAATGAATGCCAGACAGTAAGAAGGAAGATCACGCCCTACTGTCGACAGCACCAACCATTGTCCGGCGACCTCGTCGATAACGATCGTGCCGGGATCTTTGAGGGCACTCGCCCTGACGATTTTGTCGGCCGCCCAGCATCCGGCGGCGAAGAGGATCACCGTGGCGACAGCGAGACCGATCCAGCCGTATTCGGTGTGAATCGCCCAGGCGCAGGGCAACGCGACAAGCGACGCCCAGGTACCCGGCATGGCCGGCAATAACCCGGTGCCGAACCAAGTACCCAAAACCAGCGCGGGGTGCCCGATCGGCAAGCCCAGATAGCGGGTAATGGTAATCTTCAGAGCGGCAGGCGGATCGTGGCAACGGCTTGCGCGGCAATGCCCTCGGCACGTCCCGTGAAGCCGAGCTTCTCCGTCGTGGTGGCCTTGACGCTGACGCGATCGGGCGCGATGCCAAGAATGGCGGCAATCCGCTTGACCATTGCGGCGCGGTACGGGCCGATCTTCGGATGCTCGCAAATGATTGTGGCATCGACCGCGGCGACGGCGCCGCCGCGCATTCGGACAAGATCGGCCGCATGGCGCAGGAATTGGTCGGAAGCCGCCCCGTGCCAGCGAGGGTCGCTGGGCGGAAAATACATACCGATATCGCCGGCTCCGATCGCGCCCAGTAGCGCGTCGGTGAGTGCGTGCAGCCCGACATCGGCGTCCGAGTGCCCCGCCAAACTCGTGTCGTGCGGGATCTTGACGCCGCAGATCCAAAGATGATCGCCCGGCGCAAAGGGGTGGACATCGAAGCCTTGCCCGACGCGCACATCTCCCAGCCGAAGGGCCAACAGCCGCTCGGCGGCCGCCAGATCTTCGGGCGTCGTCACCTTCAGATTGTCGTCGCTGCCCTCGACGATGACGGGGAGGAGACCCGCCGCTTCGGCAACGGCGCTATCGTCGGTCAGATCACGATTGATGGCGGTCCGATGGGCCTCGAGGATGGCGCCGAAGTGGAAGCCTTGCGGCGTCTGTGCCCGCCACAACGCGGACCGCTCGATGGTTTCTCGAACCCTTCCGCTCTCCATGCGCTTGATCGTATCGCGTAACGGAACGCATGGGATGGCCGCGACGGCTGCGTCGAGCGCATCGATGACCCGATCGACCAAACGCGGGTCTGGAAACGGACGTGCTCCGTCATGGATCAGCACCCGGTCGGGGCGGTGAGCAGCCAAGGCTTCGAGCCCGCACCGAACCGAATCCTGCCGAGTCTCGCCGCCGGCAACTGGCGGAAGCACCCCCAAACCGGTGACTGCGCTGTCGAATAAAGCGCGATCTTCCGGCCTGATCGTCACCAACACATTCGCCACTCGCGGATGCCCGGCGAGAGCGGCGACCGCGTGGCGCAGCAGACTGACGCCTCCCAACACGCGGTATTGCTTGGGCAGGGCTCCCCCAAACCGGCTGCCCCGGCCGGCTGCAACCACGAGAGCAATGACCGAAACCATCGGCAGAACTTAGCCTGTCATCAGGATCTTTGCCATTGTTCGGCGTATTCCGGTAGTGTCTCAGTTTCAAACTGAGACACTACCCATATTCCATCTATGTTGCGCCGCAAAACGAAACGATTTAATGTTCTGCCCAATTGGTAGGCAATCGGTATCTTTGCATAATCTATGGGCATCGCGATCGGGTCTGTAGCGTTGACGGATCCGGTGATCCTGGCCCCGATGTCGGGGGTCAGCGATCTGCCGTTTCGCCGCCTCGTCAAACGCCTCGGAGCCGGACTCGTCGTCTCGGAAATGATCGCAAGCGAGGCAATGATCCGAGAAACCCGCCAATCACTCATCATGGCAAAGAGTTGTTCCGACGAACAGCCGATGGCGGTTCAACTGGCCGGGTGCGAGCCGCGGGTCATGGCCGAGGCAGCCAAGCTGAATGCCGATCGCGGAGCCCGCATCATTGACATCAATTTCGGTTGCCCCGTGAAGAAGGTAGTCAACGGGCATGCCGGCTCGGCGCTAATGCGCGATGAGGGCCATGCGGCGCGCATTCTCGAAGCGATCGTCAACGCAGTAGACCTTCCGGTCACGTTGAAGATGCGCACCGGGTGGGATGAGCACCACCGCAACGCACCGCGGCTTGCTCGGATTGCTGAGGAATGCGGCATCCGCATGCTTACCGTGCATGGTCGGACCCGGTGCCAGTTTTTTGCCGGCTCCGCCGATTGGAAATTTATCCGGGAAGTCAAGGACGCCGTCGGCATTCCGGTCATCGCCAACGGAGATATCCTCGGACTCGAGGATGTCGACCGGGCATTGCGCGAATCGGACGCTGACGGATTAATGATCGGCCGCGGGTGCTACGGACGGCCGTGGTTCGTGCGTCAGGTCATCGAGTGGCTGAGGAGCCGGCGGCGAATACCCGACCCACCCCTGAGCACGCAGCTCGACATCTTACTCGGCCACTACGAGGAAATGCTCGCGCACTATGGGACCGAAGCGGGCCCGCGGATCGCGCGCAAGCACGTAGCCTGGTATTCGAAAGGTCTTCCCGGCTCAGCGGAATTCCGGGCGGCAGTCAACCAAACGTTCGATATCGCACGCGTCCGGCACTTGATCCGGTCGTTTTACGAGCCGCTGCTGGCGTGCGAACCGGCCCGATGAGAGGCGTGCTGCGCAGATGGGGAGGAGCGTCAGCGCCGGCCCCGAATGCGGGCGCGCGGGCGGAGCCCCAGCCTAAGGCAGCGCGGATTCTTGCAGCGCTTCCCGACCCCATCATCGTTGTCGATCGCGGCGCGACCATTCGATTTGTGAATCCAGCAGCCGAGCAGTTTTTCGGCTCGGGAGCGGCTGCGCTGTATGGCACGGCGCTCGCCGATATCGTGGCTGTGCACAGCCCGCTCCTCTCGCTCGTCGATTCGGTTTGGCGGATCGGCAACACGATTTCCGAGCACGCCATCTTGCTCGAGGGGCCGAGATTCGGCGGCCGTCCCGTCACCATACAAGGAGCGCCGGCAGGCGATGAAGGAGACTTCCTTGTCCTGACGCTTCACGAGCGCTCGATGGCCGAGAAGATGGACCGGCATCTGAACCATCGCAACGCCGCTCGCTCGGTTACCGGCATGGCGGCGATGCTGGCGCATGAGGTCAAGAACCCGCTTTCCGGGATTCGCGGTGCGGCCCAGTTACTGGAGCAGGACGCCGATCCGGCCGCGCGCGAACTGACCCAACTGATCTGCGACGAAACCGACCGCATCGTCGCCTTGGTCGATCGCATGGAGGCGTTCTCCGATCACCGGCCGATCGAGCGGGAGGCGGTCAATATTCACGAAGTGCTCGAGCGCGTCCGCAAGGCAGCTCAATCCGGCTTCGCGCGCCACGTCCATATCGTGGAGGTCTACGACCCCTCACTGCCTCCGGTTCACGGCAATTTCGACCTCCTCGTGCAGGCCTTTCTCAACCTCGTCAAGAATGCCGCCGAGGCGCTGCCCAACACAGATGGCGAAATCACTCTGACCACCGCCTACCGCCATGGCCTTCGCCTGACGCGGCCTGGCGGAGAAGGCCGCCAGCATTTGCCTTTGATGGTCTCGGTCACCGACAACGGCAGCGGCATTCCTGAAGATTTGCGTCCGCATCTCTTCGAGCCGTTCGTTTCGACGAAGCGGAACGGCACTGGCCTCGGTCTTGCATTGGTCGCCAAGGTGATCGGCGACCACGGCGGCGTCATAGAGTTCGAAAGCCAGCCCCGGAGAACGGTATTCCGGGTGTTTCTGCCCGTGGCCGCGCAAGACTGGTAGTGGGTGATGGGCTCGACAATCCTGGTGGCCGATGACGATCGCGCGATCCGGATGGTGCTCAATCAGGCGCTGATCCGGCTCGGGCACGATGTGCGGATGACCGGCAACGCCGCGACGCTTTGGCGGTGGGTGGCAGACGGAGAGGGCGATCTTATCATCACCGATGTGATCATGCCCGACGAGAATGGTCTCGATCTGATCCCGCGCATCAAGAAGATCCGTCCGGAGCTGCGCATCATCGTCATGAGCGCGCAAAACACGCTCCTGACCGCGGTCAAGGCGACCGAGCGCGGCGCCTTCGAGTATTTACCCAAGCCATTCGATCTCCGCGAGCTCGTGAGCGTCGTCGAACGGGCGCTGACGGCGCCGCCCGAGGCACTTGCTGCGGTTGCCGAAGACGATATCGAGGACCAGCTGCCGCTGATTGGCCGCTCGCCGGCCATGCAAGAGATTTACCGTGTCCTGGCGCGGCTTATGGGGACCGACCTCACGGTGACGATCGTGGGCGAGAGCGGTACCGGCAAGGAGCTCGTAGCCCGCGCCCTGCACAATTACGGCAAGCGGCGAAACGGCCCCTTTGTCGCCATCAATATGGCCGCGATCCCGCGCGAATTGATCGAAAGCGAGCTGTTCGGCCACGAAAAGGGCGCCTTCACCGGTGCGACGTCGCGCGGTGTGGGGCGCTTCGAACAGGCGCAAGGCGGGACGCTGTTCCTCGATGAGATCGGCGACATGCCGATCGAAGCGCAAACCCGGCTGCTGCGGGTGCTGCAAGAAGGTGAATTCACCGCTGTCGGCGGGCGTGTGCCGATCCGCGCCGACATCCGGATCGTGGCGGCGACCCACCACGACCTCCGGCAGCTAATCCGGCAGGGCCTCTTCCGCGAAGATCTGTTTTATCGTTTGAACGTCGCACCGATACGGCTGCCCCCACTGCGCGAGCGCACCGCGGACATACCGGCGCTGGTCAGGCATTTTGCGGGGCTGGCGGTGCGCGAAGGTCTGCCAATGAAGCGCCTCGACGATGCCGCAATGGAGCGGCTGCGCAGCTATCGTTGGTCGGGAAATGTTCGGGAATTGGAAAATCTGGTTCGCCGGCTGGCAGCCCTTTACTCACAGGAGGTGATCGGGGTCGGCGTGATTGAAGCTGAGCTCGGCGACAGCCCGGCACTAATCGATCCGACTCAGACGGCCGGCGAGGGACTGTCGGCGGCGGTCGAGCGCCACATCAAAGATTATTTCGCCGCGCATAAAGGAGAGCTCCCAGCGGCAGGGTTGTATGATCGGGTGCTTCGTGAGATTGAGCGACCATTGATCGTTCAGACGCTCGGCGCGACCCGGGGCAACCAAATCCGAGCAGCCCATTTGCTCGGTCTCAATCGCAATACGTTGCGGAAGAAGATCCGCGAATTGGACATCCCGCTCGTCCGCGGCCTAAAATAAACGGCCCCCGCCCCGGCGGTTTCGCCCGGCGGACACTGGGGAGGGCGGGGCTCGTATAGCGGGAAGGGCCAACGCCATGAACGCGACCGGCCGCAGAAGACTTGGTCCGGCGACGCCACCACCTTCCGCGGCAGATATCTGCTAGAGGTCTTGAATGGACCTGATGCGCCGGGTTCACCTCTGGGCCGGTCGGGTTGCGCTCGGCCGCAAAATTGCGATTGCCCTTGCGATCCCGGCTCTCGGTTCAGGCGTTGCCACATACCTCGCCCTGACCGGGGCCCCGCCCTTTGGCCCGCACCCCGGCGCGGTCTTATCGCTGTTGAATCTCGACCTTGTTTTGTTGCTGGCCCTCGGCGCCATAGTCGCCAAACGGTTGATCGAGGTATGGGCCGAGCGGCGCCGGGGCCTTGCCGGCTCGCGCCTGCAAATCCGGCTTGTCGTGCTGTTCAGCTTGATTGCGGTTACGCCGACAATCATTGTCGCAATCTTTTCGTACCTCTTCTTTACTTTCGGAATCGAAGCCTGGTTCAGCGACAAAGTCAGAACCGCGATCACCGAATCGCTTGCCGTCGCTGAGGCCTATCTGCACGAGCACCAGCAGGCAATTCGCGCCGATGTGCTGGCAATGGCGAACGATCTCAACCGAGATGTGGTGAAGCTGGCGCTCAACCCAGAGCACTTGGACCAAGTCGTCTCGGCCCAAGCGGCCTTGCGCGGGCTCGCCGAGGCAATGGTATTCGATCGCGCCGGTCATGTGCTGGCACGCTCCAGCTTATCCTTTACACTCGGTTTCGAGCCGATCCCCGACGAGGCGATGCACCTTGCCGATACCGGCGATGTCGCAATCATGACCAATGACAGCGATGATCGGGTGCGCGCCCTCGTCCGTCTCAACCAATTTGGCGACGTTTATCTTTACGTCGGTAGATTTATCGAGCCGCGGGTTTTGAAGTTTATGGAGGAAACCCAACGGGCCGCCGCTCAGTACGAGCGGCTCGAAGGTCAACGGTCCGGATTTCAGATCACTTTCGCCCTCATTTTTATGATGGTGGCGATGCTCTTCCTCGTCGCGGCGGTGGCGATCGGCATTCACTTCGCCACCCAGCTTGCGGTTCCGGTCAGCCGTCTCATTACCGCTGCCGAACAGGTACGCGGCGGCGATCTCGCAGCGCGCGTCCCCGAAAGCGAAAAGGACGACGAGCTGGCTTCGCTCAGCCGTGCATTCAATCGGATGACATATCAAATCGAAAGCCAGCAGCGCGAGCTCAGGGAGGCGAATCGTCAGCTCGACGAACGTCGGCGGTTTACCGAGACGGTATTGACGGGCGTCTCAGCCGGGGTGATCGGGTTGGACCGGTTGGGACGGATCAATCTTCCAAATCGCTCGGCATCCTCTCTTCTCGGGGTTGACCTCGAGCAGGCGATCGGGCAGGACCTCGCCGAGGTCGCCCCGGAGATGGCGGGATTGTTGAACGCCGCAGAACGCCACCCCGAAAGGCTCGCGCAGTCCCAGGTTCAGCTCGCGAACGGCAACAGTACCCGTACGTTGCACGTACGCATCGCCGCCGAACATAACGAAACCGACATCATCGGATTTGTCGTGACCTTCGACGACATCACCGAATTGCTTTCGGCGCAGCGCAAGGCGGCTTGGGCGGACATCGCCCGCCGCATCGCTCACGAAATCAAGAATCCCTTGACGCCAATCCAGCTTTCGGCGGAACGGCTGCGGCGCAGATATCTGAAGGAAATCAGGAGTGACGCGGAAACGTTCACGAGCTGCACCGACACCATAATTCGGCATGTTGGCGACATCGGCCGCATGATCGACGAGTTCTCGTCTTTCGCACGTATGCCCGCGCCAGTCCTAAAGCCGGAAAATCTCATTGAGATCGCGGATCGGGCAGTGTTTCTCGAGCGCACCGCACACCCCGAGATCGCCTTCGCGGCGGTTTTCCCAAAGAATCCCGTGGCGGTGCGCTGCGATGCGCGGCTCGTTGGTCAAGCGCTGATCAATATCCTCAAGAATGCTATCGAATCGATCCAAGCACGAGTCGCCGAGCAGGCCGCGAGCTCACCCGGCCGAATTTGTGTGACCGTCGTCGATGCAACCGGTCGGGCTTCGGTTATTGTCGAAGACAACGGCAAGGGCTTGCCAAGGCATGACCGCGAACAGTTGACCGAGCCCTACGTGACGACGCGGGCGAAGGGCACTGGTCTCGGTCTCGCCATTGTGAAAAAAATCATGGAAGATCACGAGGGACAGCTGGTGTTGGAGGACGCCGAGCCTGAAGGAGCAAAAGTCAGCCTTGTCTTCAGCTCCTCCGAGCCCCGCAGCTCGCAACATCTCGATGGTTCCAGCGAGCCCATGCAATTGAGCGCGGTCAGCCATGGCGCATGACATATTGATCGTCGACGACGAGGCCGACATCCGCATGCTCATCGCCGGCGTGCTCAAAGACGAGGGCTACGCGACCAGGGAAGCTGCCGATACCGCCCAGACGTTGGCTGCGCTTCAAACGCGGCAACCCACCCTCGTCATCCTCGACATCTGGCTCCAGGGGAGCGGGCTTGAGGGGATCGAGATCCTCAAACAGCTGCGTGCCGAAATGCCTTCCGTCCCGGTGGTTATGATCAGCGGTCATGGAACAATCGAGACGGCGGTCGAGGCGATAAAGCTGGGGGCTTATGATTTTTTAGAGAAACCGTTCAAATCGGACCGCCTGCTGCTGGTCGTCGAGCGGGCCATCGAGGCGGCTCAGCTGCGGCGCGAAAACGAGGAACTGCGGCTGCGTGCAGGGGGTGAACTCGATCTTGTCGGCATCTCCCCGGCGGCAAATCAGCTCCGACAGCAAATCGACCGGGTGGCGCCCACTGGCAGCCGTGTTCTGATCACCGGTCCACCGGGTTCCGGCAAAGAGGTCGTAGGGCGCCTTTTGCACGCGCGATCGCGCCGATTAAAAGGGCCTTTTGTTCCAGTCAACTGCGCGACAATGCGGCCCGACCGGCTCGAGATCGAGCTGTTCGGCACCGAGACCCGAATCGACGGGGCGCCGCGCAAGGTCGGCACGTTCGAGAGGGCGCATGGCGGTACCTTATTCCTCGACGAAGTTGCGGACATGCCGGTCGAGACACAAGGTAAGATCGTGCGCGTGCTGCAAGAGCAAACCTTCGAGAGGGTAGGGGGGTCGAGTCGCGTCGAGGTCGATGTCCGGGTCGTCGCATCTTCGAACCGCGAGCTCGGTGCCGAGATCGCCGCAGGACGGTTTCGCGAGGACTTGTTCTATCGCCTGAGCGTCGTGCCGATTCGCGTTCCACCGTTGCGCGAGCGGCGCGAGGACGTCCCGCTGATGGCGCGCCATTTTATGGCTCGCGCGTGCGAGGCGGCGCGGCTCACGCCACGCGAATTCGGCGAAGACGCGATGGCGGCGCTGCAGGCTTACACTTGGCCCGGCAATGTTCGCCAGCTGCGCAATGTCATTGACTGGCTGTTGATAATGGCTCCTGGCGATGCTCGCGAAGTGGTTCGCGCCGATATGCTGCCCAACGAGATTACCGCGATAGCCCCGACCGTCGTCAAATGGGACAAGGGCAGCGAAATCATGACCTTGCCGCTGCGCGACGCCAGGGAAGTCTTCGAGCGGGAATATCTTCTCGCGCAAGTCACCCGCTTCGGAGGGAATATCTCCCGCACCGCGGCTTTTGTTGGGATGGAGCGTTCGGCGCTGCACCGGAAGTTGAAGTCCCTGGGCGTCTTCGGCAATGACCGTGCAATAAGGATTGGCGCCTGAATACTGGCCTAAACGGCTGCCGCGTCAGCACCACTCGCAGCCCGGCGGTGTCCGCCGGGCTCCCCCGGCCGCGGGCGATTTTGTTCGATTGGGACAATACGCTGGTAGATAGCTGGGAGACGATCCACCAAGCGCTGAACGCCGCTATGGCGGCGATGAAAAGGTCGCCATGGTCGTTGCAGGAGACCAAACAACGCGTCCGGCGCAGCTTGCGCGACAGCTTTCCCCTTCATTTTGGCGACCGATGGGAAGAGGCGCGGCAGATCTATCTCGAGGCCTTTCGCGCCATCCATCTTGAGCAACTAAGGGGGCTTCCGGGACGCGGCGACTTGCTCCAGGGCCTTGCTCAAGAAGGCATCTTTCTCGGCGTCGTCAGCAATAAGACGGGCTCGTTACTGCGCCTGGAGGCGGCGAGCATCGGTTGGTCCGCGCTGTTCGGCAGCATCGTCGGTGCCGGTGATGCGGCGGTCGACAAGCCGGACTCGGCTCCCGTCACGCTCGCGCTGAGCCGCAGTGGCGTTACGGCGAGTGAAATGGTTTGGTTTGTTGGCGATACCGATATTGATATGGAATGCGCCCACAACAGCGGTTGTGTTCCCGTTCTGCTCGGCGACAACGTGGCCGAGCCCGGGTCTTTTCGTTATGCCCCACGGCTCGTCTTTCCTGACGGCGCGTCCTTGTTTCAGTTTGTCCAGGGCTTGTGATTTGTCGATCCACGCCCATCTTGATCATCATAGCTCGGCGGTTTCGTCCGAGCACTTTGTCATGAACTGGGACGGCTCGGTTCCAAGAAAGGAGTGGGGGACACCCATGACTCCAGAAAAGTCGCAAAATGTCCAGGATGTATTTTTAAATCACGTTCGTAAGAACAAGACGCCGGTAACTATTTTTCTCGTTAACGGCGTGAAGCTTCAGGGAATCATTACCTGGTTTGATAATTTTTGTGTGCTGCTGCGGCGGGATGCACATTCGCAGCTGGTGTACAAGCATGCGATTTCGACGGTGATGCCGGGGCAGCCGATCCAGCTATTCGAGCCCAATAAGGAGATCGCGGAATCCTGAGTGGCGCGCATATAGTTCCTGCGGATGACGCCCCGACCGGCCGGGCGCTCGTTGTCCATCCCGTAGCAAAGGCGGGGCCGGAACATCGTTCATTAGAAAAAACTGGCCGTTCGATTGCGGCCAGACTCGAGGAAGCAGTCGGGCTCGCAAGGGCAATCCGCCTCGAGGTTGTCAGGGCCGAGATCGCCCGCATTACCCACCCCCGCCCGAGCAGCTTGATCGGCGGCGGCACGCTTGAAAACCTCGGCGCGGTTATCAGCGAGAACGGCATTGGCCTGGTTATCATCGATGCGCCGTTGAGCCCGGTACAACAGCGCAACCTCGAAAAGCGCTGGCGCGCCAAGGTCATCGACCGGACGGGTCTAATTCTCGAGATCTTCGGCGCGCGGGCGCGCACGCATGAGGGCCGCCTGCAAGTCGAACTGGCGGCGCTCTCGTATCAGCGCTCCCGGCTCGTCCGTTCTTGGACGCATCTCGAACGCCAGCGCGGCGGGTTCGGCTTTCTCGGCGGACCAGGCGAAAGCCAGCTTGAAATCGATCGTCGGCTGATCGGCGAGCGCATCGCCCGGCTTAAGCGCGAACTCGAAGCAATTAGGCGGACGCGCGCCCTCCATCGTAAGGCGCGGCGTCGCGTTCCTTATCCCGTCGTAGCGCTGGTAGGCTACACCAATGCCGGAAAATCAACGCTCTTCAACCGCCTGACCCGGTCCTCAGTGGCCGCCGGGGATATGCTGTTTGCAACGCTCGATCCGACGATGCGGCGTTTCGAATTGCCGTCGGGTCGCCCAGCGATCCTTTCCGATACGGTCGGCTTCATTTCCGACCTTCCGACCCATCTCGTCGCCGCGTTCAGGGCGACCCTCGAAGAGGTCACCGAAGCCGATATCGTCGTTCACGTTCGTGACGCGCATCACCCGGACAGCGAAGCGCAGCACGAGGATGTGCTGAAAGTGCTGGCCGAACTCGGGCTCGAGGAGCCCGTCGAGGACGGTCTCATCGAAGCGATGAACAAGGCCGATCTGCTCGATCCCGCCTCGCGCGCAACGCTGCGAAATCAGCAGCTGCACAATTCGCAGCGCGTCCTCCTATCGGCGGTAACGGGCGAGGGGTGCGGTGCGCTGCTCGGGTTGATCGACCGACGGCTCGAAAGCGAGGGCCGCATCATGCGCCTCGACGTCCCGCTCACGGATGGCAAGACCTTGGCGTGGATCTACGATCGGGGCGAAGTCATCGGCCGCCGGGACGATAACGAGGCGGCCCACATTTCCGTACGCCTCTCCGATGCGGACATTAGCCGCCTGCGCCATCGCCAGAGCTTACATTAGCCTTCCTCGCGCTTGGCTTCTTTCCACAACATCTCGAGAGCGTCGAGATCGCCGCCCGCCTTTTGCTCGGCCAGCTTCTCGACGTATCGGAAGCGCCTCTCGAACTTGGCGATTGCATGGCGCAGCGCCCCTTCGGGGTCTATTTCGAGCTTGCGCGCCAGGTTGACGACGGCAAAGAGCAAATCGCCGATCTCATCCTCCAAACGGTCGCGGTTGCCCCCGCGATCGAGTTCGACTCTAAGCTCGGCGATCTCCTCCGCAATTTTGTCGAAAACCGGATGGGCGTGCAGCCAATCGAAGCCGATGCGCGCCGCACGCGTTTGAACCTTGACGGCACGCAGCAGCGCAGGCAGCGCCAGTGCTATGCCATCGAGAACACTTGCCGCCGTTCCCGCTTCGAGCGCGCGATCACGCCGCTCGGCTGCCTTGTGCTGTTCCCAGGCCGCGGTTTGCGCCGCTGCAGAAGCGATCCGCGCATCGCCGAAGACGTGCGGGTGACGCCGCTCCATTTTGTCGGCGATCGCCGCAGCGACGTCGTCGAAGGCGAACATTCCGGCTTCCTCCGCCATGCGAGCATGAAAGACGACCTGGAAGAGAAGATCGCCCAACTCGTCCTTGAGCGCTGGCATGTCGCCACGCTCGATCGCGTCGGCTACCTCGTATGCTTCCTCGATTGTATACGGCGCGATCGTCGAAAAATCCTGTTCGCGATCCCACGGACAGCCACACTCGGGATCGCGCAGCCGCGCCATGATCGCGAGCAGCCGGTCCAAGGGATGGCTCACGGGTACGTCATCCATCGCTTGCTTTTACACTAGCCAGCACACGAGCAAAAATCTGCGCCGTAAACCGCCTCGTCGATATCTCGGGGGCGGCGGTGTTTTCCGATATTGTCGCATAATATATATTATGGAAAATTTCCTGATCACGGATCGGATAGCTCGAGAACGAGCCCGTCCTGGCCAGGCTCGACCCCGGCCGGTAATTCGACGCTGAGCTCGCGATAATCCATGCTCTGATCCATATGCGTCAGCACAGCCCGCTGCGGCCCAACGCGGTCGATCCACGATAGCGTCTTTGCGAGATGACTGTGCGTCGGGTGCGGTTCGCGGCGCAAGCAGTCGACAATCCACAATTCGATGCCCTCGATTGCGGCAAACGCTGCGTCGTCGAGCTCGCGGACGTCGGTCGAATAGGCAAATCCTCCGATTCGCAGACCAAGGGTCGTGCTGAAGCCGTGATCCTGCGCGAACGGCACGACCGGAACCCCTCCGATCTCGAACGGACCGGTAATCTCGTGCGGCACGAGGGTCGGCTTGTAATGCCGCCCGGGCTCGGAAATCGGGTCTAGGACATAGCCGAAACGATGACCGATCTCCTCCAACGTCTTGGCGTTGGCATAAAGTGGGATCGCGCGTTGCATCAGTCGGTTAACAGACCGAAGATCATCTATCCCATGAAGATGGTCGGCGTGCGGATGCGTGATTATTACTGCGTCGATACGGCTGACGCTGGCGTCGAGCAGCTGCTCGCGGAGGTCGGGCGAGGTATCGATCAAAATGATCACGTCCGCGATCTCGACGAGCACCGACACGCGGCGGCGGCGGTTGCGCGGGTCGGTGGGATCGCACCGACCCCAGTTGGACCCGATCACCGGTACGCCGGTCGAGGCGCCGCAGCCGAGGACCGTCACCTTCATCGGGCGGCTGGCGTCGCCTTTGTAAAAAGACGGAAGAAGTTCTCCCCCGTTGCCGCTGCCAAGCGCTCCTCTTCCAGGCCCTTGAGCTTCGCGACTGCCGCCACAGTCGCGACGACAAAGGCCGGTTCATTGCGCTTGCCGCGATACGGCACGGGCGCGAGATAGGGCGCGTCGGTCTCGACGAGCAGGCGGTCGAGCGGCAAGTCGCGCACGATGGCACGCAGATCCTCGGCGTTTCGGAATGTAACGATCCCGGAGATCGAGACGTAAAACCCGAGGCCGATCGCCGCCTCCGCAAGCGCGCGGCCGCTGCTGAAGCAATGTAGAACTCCAGGAGGCGGCCTTTCTTCCTCGAGGATTTCGGCGATCTCGCGGTCGGCCTTGCGTGCATGGATGATCAGCGGCAGACCGCTCGCGCGGGAGGCGGCAGTGTGCGCGCGAAAGACGCGCGCCTGGACGTCGCGCGGGCTGAGATCATAGTGAAAATCGAGGCCGGTTTCGCCGATGCCGACGACCTTCGGATGGACCGCCAGCGCGACCAGCTGTGCGGGCGACAACTCGCCGTGATCCGCCGCTTCGTGCGGATGGGCGCCCACCGAACACCAGATCCCGTCGTAAGCCTCGGCGATTGCACGGATCGCCTCGAACTGGTCGAGCCGCGTGCTGATCGTCAGCATCGTTTCCACCCCGGCGGCGCGAGCGCGACCAATCACGCCATCACGCTCGGCAGCGAAGTCCGGGAAATCGAGATGGCAGTGGCTGTCGACGAGAGTTGCCCGCTCCTCCGACGTCACCGCACCGCCTCTTCGACAAAACGCGGAAAGACCCCTTCGGGCTTCGGCAGGGGTGTTCCTGATCTCAGCGGCGCCTCTGCCAATGCCGTAAAGCGGCGCGCCGTCTCCGGGACGGCGAGCTGATCGAGAAGCCGCGCGGCGGAGCCGGGTACGAAGGGCTGCGCCAGGATCGCCAAGTGCCGCAGCGTCTCTGCCAGCGTGTAAAGAACCGTGCGCAGGCGCGCCGGGTCGTTTCGGGTGAGCACCCAGGGGGCTTGTTCGTCGACATAGCGGTTGGCCTCGCTCACGACGCGCCAGATCGTTTCGAGCGCCAAATGAAAAGCTTGCTCCGAGACATGTGCGCGCACCGCTTGGAGCAGACCGCCCGCCGTGTCGAGCAACGCCTTGTCGGCCGCGGTAAAGACGCCGGGTTCGGGCACGCAAGCGTCGCAGTTGCGGTTGATCATCACCAGTACGCGCTGCGCCAGATTGCCGAAGTCATTGGCGAGGTCGCCGTTCAGCCGCCCCACCACTGCGCGGTGCGAGAAGTCGCCGTCACTGCCGAAGGGGAGCTCGCGCAACAGGAAATAGCGAGCCGGGTCAACCCCATATTTGCCGACGAGATAGTCAGGTGGAACGCCGTTGCCAAGCGATTTCGACATCTTCTGGCCTTCGACGGTCCACCAGCCATGGGCGAATACGCGGCGCGGCGGCGCCAGCCCCGCCGCCATCAGAAAGGCCGGCCAATAGACCGCATGAAAGCGCAGGATGTCTTTACCGACAATATGATGGGCCGTCGGCCAGAAAGCCGCAAATTCGGCGCTCTCGGTCTCCGGATAGCCAATCGCGGTAATGTAATTTATCAGCGCGTCGAGCCAGACATAGATCACATGCGCCGAGTCGCCCGGGACTGGGATTCCCCAGCTGAAGCTAGTGCGCGAGATCGAGAGATCTTTCAGCCCGCCGCGCACAAAGCTGATCACCTCATTGCGCCGACTGCGCGGCGCAATCGCTTCGGGGTTCGACTCGTAATAATCCAAAAGCCGGTCCTGCCACGCCGAGAGCCGGAAGAAATAGTTGTCCTCCTCGAACCATTCGACGTCGGCTCCAGTCGGTGCTTTGCCGTCGACGAGCTCGCTCTCGTCGTAAAAGGCCTCGTCGCGCACCGCGTACCAGCCGGCGAAGCGGCCGAGGTAGATCTCGCCGCGGCGCTCCAGCTCGCGCCACAGCGCCTGCACGCCGAGAATATGCCGCTCCTCGGTGGTGCGAATGTAATCGTCGTTGCTGATGTCGAGCAGCCGATCCATCTCGCGAAACGCTGCGGAGTTGCGATCGGCGAACTCCTGTGGCGAGACGCCGGCCGCGCGCGCGGATTGCTCGACCTTTTGGCCGTGCTCGTCCGTGCCCGTCAGGAATTTAACGCGCCGTCCGTCCAGCCGCATGAACCGTGCCAGCGCGTCTGCAGCCACCGTTGGATAGGCGTGGCCGAGATGGGGCGTGTCGTTGACGTAGTAAATTGGCGTCGTGATGAAGAAAGGCCGGTCCGTGGTCATGACTGTCTCCAAACCCGAGATATGGGCCAGGACCGATCGCGATCCAATCGGCGAACGGCCGCGCCGCGTCTATCGCGCCGTTTCCGCAATGGCAAAAAACGCTCCGAGCAGGGCCTGCTTGCGATCGAGTTTGAGCAAGTCCGTGTCGATGAAGCGCTGACCGATTTCATCACGCAGCGCAACCCACCGGCCTGCATCCGCGCGGGCTGCGAGACGCTCCATCACCTCCGCTTGGCCAGCAATCATCTCCCCTGCTCCAGGCTGATGCCGCGCGCCAGAGGTAATCATCCGGGCGAGAAACTGCGACAGCAGATCCTGGAACATTCGGTATGCGGCTTCCGCGTCCGGACGAATGAGTTTGTCCGCCAAGGAGTGAAGCTCGGCAAGGTCGAGCCGCGGTATCTGTGAAAATATCTCGAAGAGTGAGCGATAAAGCGCGAGCCCGCCGGCATCGGCCAACTCGAGCGCGCGCCCGATGCTGCCCGCCCCCAACTCCGCGACCGCCTCGCGCTCTTCTTCCGCAAGCTCGGGCCGATAACGTCGGAGGAGTTGCCCCACCACCTGCCGTGGCAGCGAACTCAGTGAGAAACGCCGGCACCGCGAACGGATTGTCGGCAACAATCGACCCGGCTGATGGCTGACGAGCAGAAGCAACCCACGGCGCGGCGGCTCCTCCAGAATTTTAAGTAAGGCATTGGCGGCGTTGCGGTTCATCTCCTCCGCACCATCCACAATAACGATGCGCCATCCCTCCTCTGCCGCCGTCAGCCGAAAAAAAGCGGCGATCTCCCGCGCGTCATCGACGACGATCTCGCTGCGCAAGCGGCGCCGCCCGGCATCATAGGTTCGCTCGACTATCAACAGATCGGCATGCCCACCGGACGCCACCCGGCGAAAGACACTGCTTTCGGGATCGATTGCGAGCCCGTCATCAACCCCATCGCCGGTCGGCGAGCCTGCCAAGAGAAATCTCGCGAGCCGGAAGGCGAGCGTCGCCTTCCCAATGCCGCGTGGCCCGCAGAGCAGGATTGCGTGCGGCAAACGTCCCAACTGATGAAGGCGCAGCAATTCGCGTTCAGCGCTTTCGTGGCCGACGAGATCCGGGTTCGCCCGTGGGCCGATGGCGCCCGCACCCCTGTCCGCCGTTCCTTCCATACCGCTCGCCATAGCTATTGGCGTCCTTGATGGATGATCTCAGGTACGCCGGCGGGCAGAGCCACCCCAAATTGTCGTACAACGGCCGCGGCGACCGCGCGGTGCACCGCCTGCGGATCGCCCGAGGCGTCGATGAGCGCGCAGCGAGCCGGGGTCTCCGCCGCGATTTGGCGGAAACCCTGGCGCAATCTCTCATGAAAATCGCGGCAGAGGCGCTCGAACCGATCAGCCGACGATCTCAACGCCGCGCGGCCGAGGCCCACCTCGACCGGAACGTCGAGGATCAATGTCAGATCAGGCACGAAATCGCCGAGGGCAAAACGGTGCAACGCCGCGAGCTGGTCGAGCCCCACGCCTTTTCCGTAACCCTGATAAGCTAATGTGGAATCGGCAAACCGGTCAGAAACGACCCAGACGCCCCGCGCAAGGGCCGGAGCAATCAACCGATTGACGTGATCACGCCGTGCCGCGACCAGCAATAGGGTTTCGCTGACCGGGTCCCATCGTTCGCGCTCCCCTTCGAGAAGGAGCCGGCGGATTGCCTCCGAGCCTGGTGATCCCCCCGGCTCGCGGGTGGCCTGCACGCGCACCCCGCAACGGGTGAGCGCCTCGACTAACAGCCGCGCTTGGGTAGATTTGCCAGCGCCCTCACCCCCCTCAACAGTGATGAATTTGCCGCGTTGGTCCGCCACGTCAGCGCCGGCCACCCCAAACTAGATAACCCGCCAACGTGGCGATGCGGCCCAGAGTGTCCATCCGCTCGACGCCCGAAGCGGCGACAAGGGCGACTTCGGCGGGCGGGATGTCGGGCGCGGTGACGATTACTTTGCCGACCGTCTGACCTTTACTCGCCGGAGCTGGGATCGGACGATCGTATTCGGCGGTCACTTTCATGTCTTTGCGAGACCTGCGCGGCATCGTTATGACCAAGTCCTGGGCCACCGTTAATGACACTTTCGCTTCAGAGCCCAGCCAGACCTCGGCATCCTCGACCCTGTCGCCGGCAGCGAACAGCTTATAGTCATTGAATTCGCGGAACGCCCATTCGATCAGTCTCTCGCTCTCCTGGGCGCGCGCCTTCATCGTCGGCAAGCCGCCGAGCACGAGGACTATGCGACGATCGTCGCGCCTTACCGAGGCTGTCAAACTGTATCCCGCCTCCTCGGTATGGCCCGTCTTCAAGCCATCCGCGCCCACTCCTTTATAGAGCAGAGGATTGCGGTTGCCTTGCTTGATGTTATTAAATTCATAGTCGATCTGGCCATAATAATGGTAATATTCGGGAAAGTCCTTTATCGTTCGGATCGCCAACGTTGCCAAATCACGGGCCGTCATATAATGGTCGGGGTCGGGCAAGCCGGCGACGTTGGTAAAGTGGCTGTTGGTGAGCTCGATTTCCTTGGCTTTCTGATTCATCAGCTCGACAAACGCTTCTTCGCTTCCGGCGAGGCCCTCTGCGAGCACGACGCAGGCGTCATTTCCGGATTGAATGATGACGCCTTTGAGCAGATCATCGATCGATATACGCCCGCCGAGCGGCACGAACATCTTCGATCCTTGCAGCCGCCAGGCTCGCTCGCTAACCGGCAGCTCGTCGTCAAGCTTGGCTCGCCCGTGCTGGAGCATGTCGAAGACGATATAGGCGGTCATGATCTTGCTCATCGAGGCTGGCGGCATGCGCTCGTCGGCACCTTTGTCCAGGAGCACTGCGCCGGTCTCCGCCTCGATGATGAATGCGTGCCCCGCCTGCGTTTCCATGCCGCCGGTGGATTTCGGAGGCATCTGTACCGCGGGTATCTCCTTGGCTTTGGGGTGAGCGCGTGCCGCCATTGCGGGCCGGCAGTCGAAGCCGATTATGAGCACAGCGGCGGCAATAGCTGCTGCCGCAAAGCCCCCCATTTGCCGCATCCCGTTGTTGCTTCGGCTCATTTAGGTGTGCTCACTGCTGTTCGGTTTTTCATTCTGCGGCGCAAGGGCTGCCGGTGTTAGCTGTGCGCCATGCCGTCGGCGAGATACCCGACCGCGGCGGCAAAATAAGTAGATTTGTTCCACTTCATGATCGTGCGGAAATTGTTATAGACGAGAAAAGCCGGACCGCCCACGCCATCCGGCATGATCAGCGAAGCTTCGTCTTCGCGCCCGGGAAGCGGGCCGGCATCGATGCCACGCACCCCCATTCGGGTCCACTCGTCCGTCGGCCGCCTCACCTCAAGCCCGCTGTAGCGACTGTCAAACCCCACCGGCAGTGTGACCGCCCGCCCCCAACTCTCGCCGCCGCGCCAGCCGAGCCGGGCAATAAGATTCGCAATCGATGCCAAGACATCGGCTCGGTCGTTCCAAATATCGCGCCGGCCATCGCCGTCATAATCGACCGCATAGCCGAGAAAGGTCGAGGGCATGAATTGGCACTGCCCCATCGCACCCGCCCAGGACCCTACCATATTGTCAGCTCGGATGTGGCCCTGATCGAGGATCCGCAGCGCCGAGATCAGCTCGCCGCGAAAATAAGCGCTGCGCCGCCCGTCATAGGCTAGTGTCGCAAGCGCCGAAACGACGGCGTAATTGCCCATGACCTTGCCGAAGTCGCTCTCGATCCCCCACAATGCGACGATGAACCTCGGCTCGACATTGAAGCGCCGCCAAATTCCCTCGAGTAGCAACCAATTGTCCGCCAAGTGCCGGCGCGCATTGTCCATGCGGTCTGCAGTAACGACTTTGTCGAGATACTCAGCAAAGGTCAACTGCCGTTCCGGCTGCTTGCGATCGAGTTCGATGACATGCGAAAGGAACTCGGCGCCTCGCAGCGCCAGCGCGATTGTCGATGGCCGGATTCCTTGAGCTGCAGCCTCGCGCTGCACGCCGGAAAGAAAAACGCGGAAGTCACCCTCCGCGGCTCTCGCCGATCGGATGACCGTGCCCGACGCAGCGAGAAAAGGCGCCGCAAAGACCAGCCGACGGCTGACTGGGAGAGAAGCCATCAAAGAAACTCACTGACGCGCACAGGCTAGCGCGTGCTCTTGCCATAACCGCGCTAAACCTCACAAGGAATGACACATTTTTCGGCGGATTTCACGCTCGCCAGGCGACTGGCTCATTGATCGCCCCGTCGACCTGCGGCGAATCGCCATTTCTCGCCGTTGAGGCTTGCGCGCGCTGGGACGACGGCCGGCGAGCAATTGGACCGCGCTTGTTTGCCGTTCGATCACAGCCTATCCTCGTTGTCATCGATTTAAGGGAGGATGGCATGGGACAGATCCTGGGCCTTGGCGTCACTCACTTTCCGCCGCTTTCCGGGCCGGATGAAAATCTGGGGCGCATTCTGAAGCGTGCTCTCGAAGATCCCGCAGTTCCGGAACCGCTGCGGCATCCCGAAGGCTGGCCCGCCCCGATGCGTGAAGAATACGGCGCCGACGCCGGACTAACTTCCGCCGCGCACCACCGCGAGGCCTTGGTTGCGGGGTTTCGCAATGCCCGGCGGGCGTTGGACGAGTTCGCTCCTGACTTCGTCGTGATCTGGGGTGACGATCAGTACGAGAATTTCAAAGAAGACGTCATCCCGCCATTTTGCGTGCTAGCGTATGAATCATTGAAGACAACACCCTGGCAATACTACCGCGGCCCCAACGTTTGGAACGAGCCGGCGGACAAGACCTTCACTTACAAGGGCTATCCCGCAGCAGGCAAACATCTCGCCAGCGGCATGCTCGAAGCCGGGTTCGACGTCTCATACGCCTATCGGCCGCTACACCACGATCTCGGGCACGCATTCCTCAACACGCTGTTGTTCCTGGATTATGATCGCAACGGCTTTCCCTACCCGGTGGTGCCGTTCCAGGTGAATTGCTATGGCCGCCGGGTCATTGCGCAACAGGCTGGATCCCGTGGGCTCAGCGAGTTCCCGTCGGACGATCAGCTCGATCCCCCCTCCCCTGCCCCGTGGCGTTGCTTTGATCTCGGAGCCGCTTGCGCACGGGTTGTCGAAAACAGCCCATGGCGGGTCGCGCTGATCGCATCGTCGAGTTGGTCGCATGCGTTTCTGACTCCCAAAAACTACCTGCTCTACCCGGATATCGACGCCGACCGGGCGCTATATGAGGCATTGCAACGGGGCGACTATGCAGCTTGGCGGCAGCGGCCGTTGAGCGCGATCGAAGACAGCGGCCAGCAGGAAGTGCTCAATTGGATGTGTCTCATCGGCGCGATGAACGAGCTCGCGCGGCGGCCGACGGAAACCTCCTACGCGCAGAGCTATATTTTCAATTCCAACAAATGCTTTGCCGTGTTCGAGCCGTAAAGCCATGCCCGAGCTGCCGGGCAAGGAGCTGGCGCGGGAACTGATCGAAAAGAGCCGCAGCGAGAGCCGCGCCACCCCGTTCGAGCAAATCACGGAGGCCGCCCGGAACGGCGGCCTCGGCGATGAGGCGGTCCACGGCCTCATTGGCCGGCTGTGGACCCTCGAACGCATGTTTTATTACATCTACGGCGGCTGGGGTCAGGGCCTGGAGGTCAACGATTTCCCGCCTTCCGTCAAATACTTGTTCTCGAAGCAGATCCTAGACGAGTCGACGCACGAGATGCTCTATCTCGACGCGTTGCTGCGCAAAGGCTACGCCGCCAGCCAGAAAGACGCTTTCCGCCATCCCTTCGGCCGCTTCATCCTCGACTCGGCATTGGCCTATTACGTTTTCTCATTGCGTAACCTCGCCACCTACCCGCACTCGATCCGCATCGCCGCGCTCAATCTGGGACCCAAGCTCCTCGAGCTCGGCTGGATGGAGGGGCTCGCGGGAGCATTGACCGATCCCGAGATCAAAGCCGTCTTCGAGAGCCAATTCGCCGAGAACCGCAGCCACATCAATATGGGCCGGCGCATCGTCGAAGAGTTCGTCGAAAAGCCGGTCGAGGTTGAGCTGTGCCGCTGGGCGTGCGCCGCGGCCAAGCGTGATTACAGCCGGTTCCTGGGCGAACTCAGCGCGTTTGTGCTGGGGCGCGAGGCGCCCGCGCCGCCGGCGCCGCGGCGGCAAGTGACCGATTGAGGAGAGCGGCCATGCCCGGCCTCAAAATCGACCACGAGCGCTGCACCGAGTGCCGGATGTGCTACATCGTCTGCCGCGAGATAGACATCAACGCCGTCTATGTCGCGCTGGAGCCGCTGCACCGCATCGAGATCGATCTGCAGAAATGCACCTACCCCGGCTGCACTGCATGTCTGATGTATTGCCCGGCCGAAGGCTCGATTATCGAGATCGAGGGCGGTCGCTCGATGGTGCCGCCGCCACCCGAAGCCTGGCAGGAGGCTTGAGCCATGCATGCAATACTCGAACAATTCCTCGATAAGTGGGTATGGCCGACGATGCCAGGGGCGCCGGGTGCGGAATTCCGGCTGCGGCTGACCAGAGAGAAATGCATCAAGGGCTGGGAGATTTCGCTGCAGCGCACCCTCGGCGAGATCGACGAGGAGCTGGCCAGTAACGACGAGGACTGGAAAAAGGATCGCGCTTTGCGCGGCTATGCCGCCGAAGGCGTGCATATGTCGATCAAGCAGATGTCCGGGCAGCTGTTGTCGGTCGATATCGCCGACCAGGAGCGCTACATCGATCTGCAGCGCATGCGCGCCCGCCAGATCTGGGATGAGTGCAAGCACAGCAAACTGCATGCCGATGTCCTGCTCGGTAAAGGCTGGATCAAAGACGAACGCGAGCTTATGGACATTGCGCCGGCCAATACGCAGCCCCTGCCCGCCTATTTCGGCCTGTCGATGATGTTCCCGCACATCCATCCGCTCGCCCGAGCGGCACAGAACTACTACCAGGAAGCCAATGCCTGCCTCGGCATCATGGCGTATCTCGACCGGGTGGAAGACCCGTTTGTCCGGCACGAGCATCTGAGCCAGCGCGACGAAGAACTGATGCATTTCATGGAAGGCAAGTTCCAGATTGATTTTCTGTGCGGGACGCAAGAGGCGCAACGGCCGGTCGAAGAGGCACTGGATTATCTGCTGCACCAGGTCGGCGGCATTCGATGAAGGTGCGGATCGACTACGCCTTCTGCATTGCCTGTGGCCTCTGCCGCGAGGTCTGCCCGGAAGCGGCGATCCGCCCTACCTTGCTCGAGCCGCGGCATCTCTATGAGGTGCAGGAAGTAAAATGCACCGGCTGCGGCGAGTGTCTCGAATACTGCCCGGCCCCGGGCGCATTGGTGCAGTACAACCCAACGTGACGAGACTGTCATTGCGAGGAGCGCAGCGACGGAGCAATCCCGACCGAAAGGGCATAATTCCGCGCGAGATTGCGTCGCTGCGCTCACAATGACGGAACCCGGATGGAAGGAGAAGGCGATGGCGCGGCAATATAGTTTGATGTCGGCGGATGGGCACCTGGAAGTGCCGCCGGAGCGGTGGGTGCATCGGGTGCCGGAAAAATACCGCGACCGCGCACCGCGAACCGTGCATCTGCCGGATGGCGGCGACGCGCAGCTGATCGAAGGGCAGCCGCTGCTGGAAGCCAATTTCCTCGATCTGCGCGCCGGGCGCGCCGAGGGCACGTGGCAGCCCTTCGGCCTTAAGGTCGCCGATGCGGCGGGCACCGGTTCGCCCGAACAGCGCATCAAAGAGCAGGACCAGGACGGGCTTGACGCCGAAGTCCTGTTCCCGGCGATGGTCGCGGGTCCGGTGTTCTGGCGCAACATCAGCCATGACGAGGTCTACAAGGCCGTCATCCGCGGCTACAATGACTGGCTCGCGGAAGAATATTGCGCGGTCGCGCCCGACCGATTGATCGGCATGGGCGTAATGCCGATCACGAATGTCGACGACGCGATCGCTGAAATGACCCATTGTAAGAAACTGGGGCTTAAGGGCGTACAGCTCGGCGCACTACCGAGCGGCAAGGGCTACCCAACGCCGGAGGACGACAAGTTCTGGGCCGCAGCACTTGATATGGAAATGCCGGTCACCGTGCACGTCGCGTTCAACCGCACCGGCGCGCGCGTGTCGCAACCGACCTTTCGCTACCCGAAGGAAATCCCTGAGATCATGCAGCGGCTGCGGCGGCCGTTCCTCGAATGGATCTGCAATTTCGGTCAGCCGCCCGCGATCAGCGTCGCGCAGTTGGTCCTCGCCGGCGTCTTCGAGCGTTTCCCGAAATTGAAGATCTATTTCGCCGAGACACGCCTCGGCTGGATCCCATTCTGGCTCGAACACGCCGATCTCTGGTATCAGCGCCACTTGGGGTGGGCGCAGGAATATCTCGGCTTCCAGCCCTTAAAGGAGCTGCCAAGCCATTACGTACGCAATCACGTCTATTTCAGCGTGCAATACGAGCGCGTCGCGATCGAGGAGCGCCAGCATGTTGGTGTCGACCGCATCATGTTCGCGACCGATTTCCCGCATATCGAGAACGAATGGCCCAACTCGCGCCCGATCATCAACAAGATCTACGCCGACATCCCGGAAGACGACAAGCGCAAGATCTGGGCCAGCAACTCCGTCGAATACTTCCGGCTTGGCGCCTAGAACACCCCCGGCCCTACCTGAGGGATCGCTTGACAAGAACGTTCGTCGCTGCCACTGTGGAGCTATGAAAAATATCACAGTTTCACTCGACGACGCGACGTATCGTCGGGCTCGCATGATCGCTGCCGAGCGGGATACGTCTGTCTCGGCGCTCGTCAAACGCTTCCTGATCGGCCTTGCCTCGGAGGAAAGCGAAACCGAGCGGCTGAAGCGCGAAGAGCGCGCGCTTCGTGAACGGATCACGGCGTTCCGGGCATCCCACCGGATCTCCCGCGATGAGGTCCACGGCCGTCGCGCATGACGGCGCCATACTTCCTCGACACGAACATCCTCCTCTACTCGATCAGTCGCGATCCCGGGGAGAGCGCCAAGCGGCAGCGCGCCATCGATCTCCTCGAACGAGACGAGGGGGCATTGTCGGTGCAGGTGCTGCAGGAATTCTACGTCCAGGCCACCAGGCCCAGCCGGCCTGACCCGCTGCCGCACGACATCGCGGCGGGCCTCATCGTGACCTGGGCCCGTTTTCGGGTGCAGGAGACTACCCTCTCAATTCTCACCGGCGCTCTCGAAATTAAGAAGGCACACGGGTTCTCGTATTGGGACAGTGCGATCATCGCCGCCGCTCGCGCGCTCGGATGTCGCAAGCTGTACAGCGAAGACATGAGTCATGGCCGGGAGGTCGAGGGGATTAAGATCATCGATCCGTTTCGCTGACATCCAAAAATAAACCGCGGGGGAAGGAAAGAATGGGCGAATTTGCGTTGGGGCAGCCGGTGCCGCGCTTCGAGGATCCACGGCTGTTGCGCGGCGGCGGCCGCTATGTCGACGACATGGTGCTGCCGCGCATGGCGTTCGGCCATGTGCTGCGTTCGCCACATGCGCATGCGCGGATCCGCTCGATCGATGCGACGGCGGCGAAAGCCGCGCCCGGGGTGCTTGCGGTGCTGACCGGCACGGATTGGGAGGCCTCTCGCTGGGGCGATCTGCCTACTGCGACAGGAAACCGGCGGCGGGACGGCTCCCCCGCTTATCGCCCTCATTATCCGGCCTTGGTCAAAGATCGCGTGCGCTGGGTCGGGGATTACGTGGCTTTCATCATCGCGGAGAGCGCGCATCAGGCCGCGGATGCGGCGGAATTGATTCCCGTCGATTACGAACCGCTCCCGGCCATCGTCTCGACCCCCGAAGCGCTCGCGCCCGATGCACCGCGCGTCTGGGACGGCAGCCCCGATAACGTCTGCTTTGTTCATCTCGAGGGTGACAAGGCGGCGGCTGATGCCGCCTTTGCCCGCGCCGCGCACATTGTCCGGCACAAGTTCGTCATCAACCGCGTGACCGCAGCGACGATGGAGCCGCGCGGTTGCATAGGGGAATACAACGCTGCGGCTGATCATTACACGATCTACACGACGCTGCAGCGCACGCACGGCTACCGCTCGGAGCTCACGCGGCAAATCCTTAAAGTACCGGAGAGCAAGGTGCGTGTCGTCACCGGCGACATCGGCGGCAGTTTTGGCATGAAATCGGCGATCTACAACGAGGTGGCGCTGGTACTGCTCGCCTCGAAACTGACCGGCCGGCCGGTCAAGTGGACGAGCACGCGCTCGGAAGCGTTTCTCGGCGACGCGCAGGCGCGCGACAACGTCACGCAGGCCGAGCTGGCGCTCGACCGCGACGGTCATTTTCTCGGCCTTAGGGTGAAGACGATCGCCGCCGTCGGGGCCTATCCGCAGGCCGGTTCGAATGCCTTCGTCGCCAATCTTGGAACCCTGGCCGGGGTCTATCGCACGCCGGCGGTATATGCCGACGTGACCGCGGTCTACACGAACACGAACCCGATGCGCGCCTATCGCGGCAATGGCCGCCCCGAAGCCGCTTATGTCATTGAGCGGATGGTCGATCTGGCGGCGGCCGAGCTTGGCGTCGGCCGCGTCGAATTGCGCCGGCGCAACGTGATCCCGCCCGAAGCGATGCCGTTTAAGTCGGGCCTTACATTCACTTACGATTGCGGCGAGTTCGAGAAGGGCCTCAACATGGCCCTCAAGCTTGCCGATTTCGCCGGGTTCGAAGCGCGTCGCGCGGCGTCGCGAGGGCGCGGCAAACTCCGCGGCTTCGGCATCTCCAACACGATCGAGCGCGCCGCGGCGGGCGGCTTCGAGGCCGCCGAAATCCGCTTCGACCGCGGTGGGACCGTGACCTTGCTGTCGGGTTCGATCACGCAAGGCCAAGGGCACGAGACGGTCTACAAGCAGCTGTTATGCGACCGGCTCGGCATCCATCCCGATCAGGTGCATTACGTCCAGGGCGACACCGACAAGGTTGCGATCGGCGAAGGCACCGGCGGCTCGCGCACCGCGACATTGGGCGGATCCGCGCTGTATTTGGCGACGGAAAGGATCGTGACTAAGGCGAAGACGATCGCCGCCGCCGTGCTCGGCGCCGAGCCCGACGAGGTCCGCTTCGAGGACGGGCTGTTCTCGGCGCCGCGCTCCAACCGCACCTTGACGATCGGCGAGATCGCCAAAGAATCGCTGAACCCGCAGAATCTGCCCGACGGCATGGATCTCGGGCTGATCGCGAGCGCCACGTTCAGCTGCAAGGAACAGAATTTCCCGAACGGCTGCCATATCTGCGAGCTGGAGATCGACGAGGAGACCGGCGAGGTTGAAATGCTGCGCTACAGCGTCGTCGACGATGTCGGCACGGTGCTGAACCCATTGCTGCTCGAAGGCCAGATCTGCGGCGGCATCGCGCAGGGAGCGGGTCAGGTGCTGATGGAGGACATCCGCTTCGACCCGGCTTCGGGCCAGCTCATGACCGGCTCGTTCATGGACTACGCCATGCCGCGTGCGGACGACCTCTCGGCCATCCATTGCGACAGCAACCCGGTGCCGACCAAGACCAACCCATTGGGCGTCAAAGGCGCCGGCGAAGCCGGCAATGTCGGCGCCCTGCCCGCCGTCGCAAACGCGCTCGTGGATGCCCTCTCGCCGCTCGGCGTCCGCGACATCGCAATGCCCGCCACCCCGGAGGCAGTTTGGCGCGCTATCCGCGGGCTACTCAGTAATCCAGAAAAACGAGCAAAATCTTGCTCTTGAAGCGGCCTCACCGCAATGCCACTTCACATCCGCTAGCTGCCGCGCCGGCCGCGGTAATCGCCCCTAGCACGCGCGTTGCGAGGCGAAGCGCCCACTCGGAATTTTCCGATGGAGCACTTTGCTTTCGTATTGGGGCTGGCCCGTTTGGTCTTTGGCCTCCTCCGGATCGGTACGCGTTTGCGAAAGAGGTCGGTTGCACCGCCATCCGCCACAATCAGACGGACTCGAAGAAGCTTGCTCTGGGGTGCGCTAAGGACGGAGACGCAAACCGTCCGGATTATCTTCCCTCAGAGGCCCGAGTAGATAGAAATTGTAGGGCGGAAACGCAGTACATTCGCCGTTCTCGGCCGCATGTGGCGGAACGCGCGTTGCTTTTCCGCCCTACGACTTCCGCGAGCCCCGTCCCCTAAGCCTCACCCGCGCGGCGGGCGAGGGTTAGGGTGGCGGCTACTCGGCGGCTTGCGGCATCTGCTTCAGATCGGTCGAATAGCGCAGGTGCACCGGCGCATTCAGCTCGAACGGGTCGGTGAGCCCCAACTCCTTGCCGATCTCGCGCATCGCCGGCATCACCTCCTGACCCAGGAGGCGAATGCAGGTCCGCGCATCCTCGTTGCTCACCGTACCGTCATTGCCCCAAATGCCATAGATGCTCGGCCGGGTCTCCTCGAGGACGCGGCGCAGTTTCGGGATCACGGTCTTTGGCGTGCCAAAAAACACGCGGCCATCCTTGACCTGCTGCTCGAAGGTTGGACGGCCGCGCGGGTTCTCCGCGCGCCCCACCGCGAACTCGACAAAGTTACGACGCAGCGCCGGCGAGAAATAGCCCGACGGGTTCGACCACACCGGATGAGCCAAGCCGGTGAACTCG